>Ga0136643_10001824_pt1 | contig 26735 bp, 22 predicted proteins | sample TergutLab28metaG_FD_96883 | JGI IMG/M metagenome (GOLD analysis project Ga0136643, IMG submission 96883) | Labiotermes labralis P1 segment gut microbial communities from Petit-Saut dam, French Guiana - Lab288 P1 (version 3) (version 3) | ecosystem: Host-associated > Arthropoda: Insects >... | reverse complement strand
TCAAGTCTTATGTAGGAATTTTCAGGTAATTAGTATTTTCTGGTTTCCCTACTGCAGTTCTCTGTAAATGGAAATACATGATCTAAATATCGCGTTTGTGCTGGGATTGGTATCTCTATGTACCACTACGAAAGAAAAAAAAACACCGAACTGCTTCCACGATAGCCAGTATAGGGTGAACATGAATGTTCCGAACGAAGTGCGAACTTTTCGTTTCTCATTGATCCGTACACATCCTACAATATCGATTTTGAAGGATATTTTTGTTGGTGCTCCTTCCCCTAGAAATACCCTGGCTACCTCCATGCCTATAAGCATTTATTTACGGTTCTTTCTGTGGGCGGTACAACTAAATTTCCTCACAAGTTATCACAGGGTAACTTAAATAGGCACCCGACACTAAGTGTGTTAGCTGCAACTGTGTAATTTTAGTTGTGATGTAACCAGCACGAATCTTGAGGCTATTAACACAGCTGTCCTCTAAGCTACTGTTTGAAGGTTAACTTGCAATTTACGGCTTTGGGTAATCATATTTACTTTCGTGTCTGTGCTGTGTGTTCTACCGTTACCGTGTCTGCTGTAAAATTGATCGAAATGAACGCCAGCCGCTTATGTAGCCCTTACTTGAGCCCGATTCATGAAAGAACTTCAGGTTTATTTATACCTACAGACCGTGCAATGAAGTGAAATTCGCAGGTTTTCAGCAATGAAATCAAAATACCTCAGCCTGAATATAATTCAGGCATGTGGCTTTTCCATCTCGCAGTATCGTAGCTAAGTTTCATGACCTTCAGTAAAGTCGTCGCCTTGTGTTTATTAGATCAATGTCTTCTATAGTTATCAGACAAATAGAACGGCATGAATATTCCGACATTTATTTATTACTCATATACGCGACATGTTTCGGCCGACAATTTCCGCTATCATAGGGAAATATTGCAAAAATTTGAAAGGTACACCTGATAGAAATAAGGAAGATGCTCCCCTCTTCCCTAGTCAGAATGTCAGAACAGTCATGCTGTTGTATTGGTGTGATAACTATAGAAGATATTCAGCATCATGACTGCCATATACAACAGGATTATTTCTGCTTTTGAAGTTAGGATATACAGAATTACATTTACATAGGAAGCTGTACATAGCTGAGATTAAGCAATCGGGCGGTCTTGACACACCTATTGGAAGGCGCTGCCCCTACAGGAGGACCAGGATATCCCAGTCAGTGCAGTGACAAGCCGTGCCGTGCCATGGCTCAGTCAGTAGTGACCGGATCGATTTTAGGCCTGTCCATGTAGGATTTGTGGTGGATAAATTTGCACTGGTAGAGGTTACTCTCTCTACCCAGTCAATAAATTCCACCAAAGCCCGATACTTGTTCCTCTGCCACCGACTGTTCATAATCTTAGAAATGTTGGCAGTGTGGCTAAATAACACGCTTAAGAAACATACAGTGACTAGACTACGGGCTGGATAAATGAGGGAGCGTGGGTTGATTTCCGACAGAAGCGAAGAGTGCAACTTTTACTTAGCGTGCCGTCCGTCAGGCACTCTGAATCTCCCATCCTGCTATCCAAAGTACGCGGGGGGCTCTTCCCATAAGTATGAAGCGGTCGGAACGGGAACCTATATCAGAGCCGTCTGGTGCCGAGGTTGAGGGTGAATGGAGTTACACCTCCATTCGTCTCGCATCTTCATGACGTGGTGTTTATTAAGTAAAGGTAAAGTGATCCCGTTACAGGCCCGGTGTGGCCCAAGGGGTGGGTAGAGTTATAGCTCTACTCTTCTATGACAGAGGCACTAGAAGGGAGTGAGTGGTCAGCAGCACGCCCCGGCCGCACTTTACCCCCGGGAAAGACCCTGTACCCATTTTACAGGAGGCTGTTTAATTAAGTACAGGAAAGATTTTACCTTTCACCTTTATCCCGTTATATGTATACAGGAGTGAAAGTATGGACATTCACAAGAAGACACAGTCAGGACAGCTAATACGGCCTTAACCTCTGCCAAAGTGAAGTGAAGAACATCACAACCTGCCTGTAGGTCCAGCACTGGGCTAATTGAATTTACTCTTACTCTACCTGATCGGACATCACCAGCTTTTGTATTGCTCTACCGTCTAATTCAAGGTCTATCTGCTTTCTCCGAGTAAAATTTTAAATACATTTCTAATTTTCCCATATATGCTACGCGTGCTGTTCACAAAATCTTCTATGGCTTTTTGTTTTGTTGACCGTGCATCTCGATGTATTCATTTAAAGGAAAACCAACTTGATGCACAGTTTAACTGCAGTATATTTCGTCAAACACCTCTACATGTTTCGGGCTTATCTATAGTCCATCATCAGGAGGTACACCGTATGGCTACAACATTTGGTACTTATTGTGCTGTTGCCCTGGCTGGGTTCCAATACAGCCAGGACAACAGACAGACATCTAAAAAGAACAATAAATGCCAATTGTTGTAGCCATAAGGTGTACCTCCTGATGATTGAATATAGATAAGCCCGAAACATGTAGAGGTGTTTGACGAAATATACTGAAGATAAATTGTGCATCAAGTTGGTTTTTCTGTAAATGAAATGCTTCTATGGCTTGTTTATAAACAAATTTGTAAAAAGCAATGATAATGCCAAAAGTGCAATGCTGGACGATGGAAGATATACAGGAAATATGAGAATAATACAGACAGCAGTTATTAAATGTCTGAAGTCATGGTTAAATTTTTATAAAAGCTTATGCACAGGAAAACTTTAACGCATATTCATCAAAAATCAAATACACTGCACTTAACTAATGGGAAAGGGCATATGAACAAATTACACTAGTTTATAGAGAATAAAAAAGTCCTGGATTTTTGAACAAGCTCTATGGGTGTGAAATCTATTCTTTCACCTTAAAAGTAAAAAGTTTGAGATAAAATGGGAATAAAATGGGGCAGTACATAAGCAATTTATATACTTTAAAAAGTTTTGATTAATTTAGGGGGAGTTTTTTTTACCATACTTTCACTGAATTTGATATACCCACTAAAATAATCATTCTAATCAAAATGTGTTAAAAATAAACCCACTGTGAAGTCAGGATGGGCAAATATTATCTGAGACATTTCTTATTCGGCATGGTCTGAAAAAATATTAAGATTTATCATCATGTGTTTTAAACTTCTCCTAATATGTGTGTAGAGTGGTCCTTGTAAACCAGGGTATACTGAGTGAGCTGGACATATCAGCGTGTGGTCATACATACCAAATAGCCTTTTTTTAAAAGTTACCAATAACATCTGCCACTTCCCGTCACTATTTTAAAACATATTTGTGTGTGTGTGTGTGTGGGGGGGGGGGTTTACCGTTTACAAGATAACCGAGGAACCTGAAAGTGACAAACAATATTGGTCGGATAAAATAATTTTCGTCTATACAGAATAACCAAGAAACCTAATTAGACGCTAGGAATGAGTAAGGTCTAGAAGTAAACACTAAGAAAAACAAGTATACACACACACACACATATATATATATATATATTCATGTCTCGTGAACAGAATTCAGGACTAATTACGATAATAAGACAGCTAATGATTCCTTTGAAAATGTCTCGAAGTTGAACTAAGAAGCCAATTAATCAAAATTGCAAGTGTGAAGAAATCAACAGCAGGTTAAATTGGGGACTATCTGCTACCAATATTTCGTCTTCCCGTTTGCTATCCAAAAATATACAAATTAAAATACGCATAAAAGCATACATTTGCCAGTTGTTTCATAAGGATATGAATTTGATGCCTGAGAATCTTCGGAAATACGTTGTCGAGGAAGATATTTGGACGTAAGACGCAGAAGGTAGCCGGAGACTGAAGAAAATTACATAACAAAGACCTTCATGACCTGTACTCTCCACCAAATATTATTCAGTGGCCATAATTAGTGACAGTGAGACTGAAAGGGCAGGTGGTACGTACAGAAGGAAAGGGATGTACGTATTTGGAGATGGATGAGAAACCTGACCGAAAGCGACCACATGGAGGATCTATTCGTATATAGGAGAATAATAAAGCACGGTTCTTAAACAAATAAGGGGAGAGATTGTGGACTGGATTAATGTGGTTCAGGATAGGAACGCATATTGGGCTGTTATGAACATGATAATGAACTTTTGAATTCCATAAAGTGCCAAGAATTTCTTAACTAGCTGGGAATTGTTAGCTTCTCAAGGACTCTATTCCATGCTTACGTTTATACGCCCTAATCTCAACACAATTCACAACTTTCACGTAATACCCTGAATTCTATTTGACTGCACCGTATACCCCACACGTTCCATTTCTTTAATAGCTAATGGTTAATACAAGTTCCTGTATGGTTGACACTAACAATTCCGACTTTTTCCCACACAGCGTATTTATGTTTTCTGTACAGTCCTTACAATAATCAACCATTAACATGAATTCATTCGACAGAATTAATCTATTTGTGTTTCTGATTAAAGAACATTCAGTTCTCTGTGGGGCACGATCTGAATTGTTACGTATAATATAGATTTTTCAAGGATAACTAACGTTCAAAAGTATTCTGTTCGGGAAATGACTAAGCTGTAATTTCCTTACGGTACGGACTCTTACATCAACAGCAAAACGTAACAGTCAAAGCAAAAGGTGAACGAATTTGTGAATAATATACAACCAGTGTCCTATTAACCACTAAAACATGCATAGCTGCAAATGACACATTTTTTCCTTACCCGGGAATGAGGCAACCGTCCGGTACTGTCAGGAAAGAGTTCTTCTTTGGCGCTGGGTAATCCACGTACATGCTGCCCACGCGTGTTCGCAACCGATTCATGTAGCGAACTGATTCAATTCGACCGTGACCACGGATTACAAAAGCCTTGACACCGCTCGGTACGAGAAGGCTGGCAGGTATCGTGGCGCGCTCTATCTGCGGCCAGGTCAACTGACGTTGTAAACATTGTTGAAGTCGAATGCAATCTAGTTAAAACGGTAAGAAAACAAACCTTTGGATCTAAACGCGAGGCATTTAAAACCAAAATAACCTCGCAAGCATACTGAGTATAATTTATATCCTTGTACCTGTTACTTTTATTTTGCCAAGTACTCAAAGCGAAAGTTCAAATACAGAGTGGTAATGCGCTAACTTTGAAGATGAGCAGCAGAAGGTTTTCACGAATTAATTATTACCAATGATGAATTTCGGATGTATATTTCTACTCACATCTCACGTCACGTACAGTTCACCTGAATTCTTATTCTTCAAACATTAGTTTGCCAACTTCCTTTTTATGAAGTTAATAACTCTGGCAAAAAAATACAAACTGGCATAAGAAACTGCATAGTCCACTGAATGGCATGGGACGTGTAACTGAGCTCTGTGAAAGATGCCAAAAGACTGGTTGCTGATATGCAGAGGGTCAAAGCTGGTAGAGTGAACTCAAGCCAGGCCTACATGCAGGAGGAATGCTGCCCACCACCCCATCATAAATAAAAAGAAAGGAGCTCCTGTGATATCAATTAGGTCAGTGTGTCATGTGACTTACATGTACATGTATATAAATGCAATTGCAAACAGTGTTACGTTACAGTTATATTTATGGCATGATTTTAAATCAAACATAAATTACATATAGCCATAGGGAAAGCCCCTCCCCTGGTAAAAAGTTCTAGGTGTGTGCCTGACTCAAGTCAATGAGCATGCAAACCAAAATATAAACTACGATGCATGGGCACACACATTTCATCATTTTTGACTAGTGTTATTTCCTGGCTTTTATTCTTAAAATATAATATATATATATAAAACACCTCATAGTTAAGACAAACAACTTGTAAGTTATCTTCATTGCCTGGAGTAAGGAGAGACCTATATTAATTTTAAAGTTGTCACCTCTAACCTTCCAACAGTCAAGATTAATTTTCAGGATTTGTACAAACTTATGCATCTTGTTTGAAGCTATACTGTGCTTGAATGCTTACAGTTTGGCAAAGGACCATCAGATTTACTGTACCATTAAGCATTACATGAGGTACAATTTGAGTGCAATCCACATGAAATTGAATAAGGTATTACCTCATTACATGAGGTACAATTTGAGTGCAATCAACATGAAATTGAATGAAGTATTACCTCAACACGTCTCCTGGTATTAGACAATGTATTCACAAACATAACCTCCTTTGACAGTGTTACGGCACGAGTAAATCTTAAACGAATATGTTTGTAGCTGACCATGGTGGCTACCAGTTCACACATACTGTCTTTAACCACTTTTAACATTAGGACTAAGAGTATGATTCCCTCCCAAGGCACATGTATGTGTCTGTGCTCTCTGGTGTTGACTGGTTCAGCCATGCTGAATTGGAGTAAATAATAGTTAACACTTTAGCTGCAATTAGTGTGACTGCTACCATTAAACCCACTGCACTGCATTAACAATACACAACTGTAAGTTTAACTATATATACATTTATTGCCCTTAAAGATACAGATAAAAAGGAATTCAATGTCCAAAATACAACTCCTCTGATATTCTCCAAGGCTAAGAGCAAATAAGAGCTAACAATGCAGTAAAAGGAATTAATATCTTGCTATATTTTCAAACATGTTGCAGTGTATACTAAGTAATGCCTGTGTTACAAAAAATGCTTCAATATCAATTAATGTCTTCAAAACCCTGAGAGAGGCCTTTAATATCAATGATTACAATCCAGATTACAGGATCACGCTTCATATGACCGGTCATTTGAAGAAGACATTACTGACAATTCCTAAAATATATTAGAAACATTCAACACAGCTTTCATGTAATGAATCAAATACTGTCGAAAGCCTTTATAGCAGGAATTCTTAAACTCTGGGTTGTGACTCAAATTTTGGTTGCAACAGACTTCTGAGGACCTCTAAACTTCCAACATAATCAAGAGAACCTGAAGGCTGGATAGGTACTGGTACTGAGTCACTAGGCTGCTTTGAATGACGATTCTGGATAGCAGATATAATTGTGAGAACTACTGTTCAATTATTATAATCCAGACTAGTTAATGCACAATTCACATCTTTCCTAGCATGAATACCACATGGTCATCACTACATTTTATTAAGGAAAGCCACTGTCAGGAGTCTGTGAACAACATTTAAGTTAGTTGTCTGCAACTCCCAGTGACATGCCAGACTGTGCAGCTAAATGTTTAAAAAATTTCCTTGAAATTCATCAATTTTTCTGCTGTCAATGTACTCTTATCATCTGCTGTTCATTATGTCCAAAACTGATCCCACAATACGACATCTCTTTATTCTCTATCGTTGTACGGTTAGGTACATCAACACTATAAAAATTTCAATGAAATACCCGGCAGAATGTAGGGTATGATGTGATTAAGAATATGTTAGTATCATGTCAACATGAGTACATTAAATGGAAAAAATGAAATATGATTGTGGCATCTTGCAGGCAGCTCACTGTACAGAGGGACTTCACACTTGTGCTGAACTAGTCTAGGCTGGCTTGCTTTAACTAACATGTTTGCAGTGTCATAATTTGAAACCCTTGTACATTATATACATACGCACCTACAGTATTAGTATATATATTTTCAACAAATTACTCTGTTTCAATTTCTAGCCCAATACTTTTTAAAAACCGATATGACTTGTATACAGTAAATATAACCACTTCCACATAATCTTGTAAAATGCATAATGATATGTATGTAACAACTATTTACAATCTATGTTTTGTTTAAAAGACCGTGAAGCACAATTTACATAGTGAAAAAATACGTGACTCTTTAATCAGGTTGCTGTTACTATATTTAATACACTCATATGCCTGTGATAATGTACAAAAATACTTTGAAAAATTTAACAGCCATTCTTAGATTCTGAATGAGCCACGGCAGATCTAACTACTTTTAGCAGAATCAAGGATTCTCAGGATGTGGATGAAGAGATTAATGATATCCATGTACAGGTTGATGGTGGCGAGGATGTATTCCTCTGGAGACAGATTATTCATCAGCATCTGGACACAAAGAAAAAGTGTTATTTCTGCAGGATATCAAGTCTTTACAACTTACATCACTTTCATCCATAATTAACTCTATCTGTATTACAATCTGGAAGAATAGCTGTCTACATTTTTTAATGGCTAGAATGAAGATGTTCAGGCACTAGAACAAAATTTCTTAGATATTTAAAACAAACACATTTTATACTTTTGAATTTTAAGCTTTGACGCTCTTCCATACTGACCTTAACAACATGAAGAGCAGATAAGCAATGACCATCACTGCAAAATTTGATCAAAAACTGTTCCAAACTAATTGAGTTATGAGGTGACAGCATAAAAACACATTGTCTAACTATATCACATACTACACAATTTTCAGAAAAAGTGTACAGGGCATAACATTCTCTTCAATTTCTATATGACAAGTTTCTAGTCTTCATAACTATTTAGCAACTGATGTGCATGTTATGCTCAAGACATGGGAAGCAGCAGTGTCCATTGCACTGCCTGATTTTAACCAGAACTGCAGTATGTAAAGAAATCCCAAACATCAAATTTCAAGATTGTTTTTTCAATTGGTCTCCATTTGTTGCACATCAGACAGGCTGACAAACATGATAATGGTAAAAGGTGAATTTCTAGAATTTTTGTTGGAAGTGCACCCAAAGGCACTGCATGAGAGTCAGTGAGGAAAAAGTTTACATGCCACATAATTTCATAAATCAAGGACATCAACCAACCATAATTATATTGGGACATACTGTCAGAGATATAATCATCTGCAATTTGGGGGGTTTTTACAGCAGAGTAGTTGATGATTTTGGTCTTTTGGGATGTGACACTGCATCACTAGTGAAGTGCTACTTAACCAATTCTTGCATTCTTCACAGACCACTCAGCTTCTGAAGATGGTGATACATTAGTTCAAATAGAAACAACTTACCCAGTGACACAGCATCAAATCCCAAAGAACAGAATCATTTCTTATCAGCTGTTCAGTAATAAACAAAAATCTAGTTAGCCAATATTTAAAGATGATTATGAAGTGGAAGCAGCTATGATAAATGGCTGATAACTTGGAATGTAAGAGCATCTAATAGAAAAGCTCATCCTATATGGCTCAACTGAGGCACAGGCTATGCGGAAAAGTGGTGGGATGGAAAGTACAATTAAATGTGAACTCTGCTTATTAGAGTGGAATATAAACTTTATTGTTTGCATCCCATTGTGCTCCTTGAAGTATTTAAAAAGTATAGGTGATATTGCACAAACAGTCTTTATTATTATTATCATCGTCATCATCATCATCATCTCCTTTATGCAGGGTATTTATACTTATATTCCTGAGACAAACTATGTCCCTAGGGAATACAGCGTTGCAGCTATTCTGTTGTTACTATTCATGGTGCTTATATTGTTAGTTTCAGTGTTGAATCTATCGTACTTTTTGAAGTATGTGTGCAGTGCCCAATATGGCTGTTTTCTGGAGTTCCTTGACTTCATGTTTTCCTGGAATGCTGCTCACGTATTTTCTGAATGACTTTGAAATAGACCCAATCGCTCCTATTATTACTGGTATCACCTTTGTTTTTACATTCCACATGCGCTGTATTTCTATTGCAAGGTTTTTATATTTTAGAATCTTCTCGCCTTCTTTTTTAATCACATTTCTGTCTCCTGAGATTGCAATGTCTATTAACATACATGTTCCCTTGTCTCCTTGATTTGTTTCTACTGATTTTGGCACATGTTCATACCAGTGTTTTTTGTCCAATTGTACCCGTTTCCTTGCATATGTTGAAGTGTAGTTGTGCACACACTCTATCATGTCTTTTTATGTACTGTTCTTTTGCCAGTATTGGGCACGCTGATATTATGTGGTCTACTGTCTAATCAAATTGTTGGCAAAGTCCACACTTGCTATCTGTCTCTGTGTTCAATATTTTTGTCGCATAATATTTTGTTTGTAGCGCCTGGTCTTGTGCTGCCATTATTTCACTTTCAGTTTCTGCTTTTAGGTCTCCCTTCAATAGCCAGAGGAACGAGGAACATGTCTTCCTCACTAATAAGCTGTCTATATTTCTAACGTACTGCCCATGCATTACTTTGTTTTTCCATTTTTTCTTTAGGGACTCTCCCAATCTTGCCTTTGTGTGTTGTATTCCACCCTGTTTTGCATTACTCTTCTCATTTGGTTGACTTAATTCTTCTGTAATCTTTGCTGCTGTCTTAATTATTTAATTCATATTTGGTTGAGTGCTTTCGTGGCTTTTAACAATATTTACAAACTGGTCTTCTTTATAATTTGTGTTAAGGTATTCTGCAATATTAATTATTTCTGCTTTATATGCCACTTCAATTTGTACCAGTCCTCTCCCTCCTTCTTTCCTCTTTACATATAGCCTATGTCAGCTTTGGGTGATGCATTTTATACATTGTTAGCATCTTTCTAGTTTTCCTGTCAATCTTTTTATTGCTTCAGTTCTCCAGTTAATTATACCAAAAACTGTATCTCAACACTGGGACAGCTAGTGCCCCAATTGCTGTAATTTTATTCCTGGCATTCAGTTCAGATTTCAGTATCATTCTTAATCTCCTGCTGTATTCCTGTTTCAATCTTTCTTTCATTTGTTGGTGTTGAACGCCTTCACTTTCCTCAATCCAGAGGTACTTGTATGTTTTTCCCTGTTCTAGCTCTTGTATTTCTCTGTTGATGTCGATCACTAAATTTTGTGGGTGAAAGAGTTTGCCTCTTTTAAATGCAATCTTGGCACATTTTTCGAGTCCAAATTCCATATGGATATCATCACTGAAGGTTTTAACTGTGGTATCTGTTTTTGGTGCTCTTCCTCTGATTTAGCGATCAACTGCAAATCATCCATGTAAAGTAGGTGCGATATTTTTGTCTCTGTTGTGTGCTCTTCATATCGTGTGTTCAAACTATTCAGTTGTTCAGTGAGAGTAAGCAAATGCAAAACAGCAGTAGTGAGAGTGAGTCTCCTTGAAATATTCCACATTGTATTTTTATGTCTTCTGTTTCTATTAGCTTATTTTCTATGTGTAGGCACAGACATGTTCTCCAGTAGCTCATGAACTTCTTGGTAAATGATATAACTTTATTACTGATCCCAAATAACTCTATGGATTTGATTATCCAACTCTGTGGCACCCTGTCGAAAGCTTTCTGATAATCAATCCATGCCATACAAAAATTTTTTTTCCTGCATTTACATTCTTGTAGTATTGCTTTTGAAATTAAAGGCTGATCTTTGCATCCTTCTGATCCACTGCAGCACCCTTTCTGCTCTTTCGGCATCAAATTTTCATCATCCATATATTTTTGCATACTCCTGCTTATATGTCATAAGTTTGTATATTGTAGGCAAACATGTCACAGGTCTGTAATTCTTTGGATTTTCAGTATTCTCATTTTTTGGAATAAGAAATGCTACTCCTGCCATTAACCACTCCGGTATTTGATTTTCTTCAATCAGTTTGTTAAAAAGTGCAGCGCTATGCTTGTGTGTTGCTGTAGGTTGCTTAAGCCAAAAATTTGCTATTTGCTCTCTTCCAGGGGCTTTCCAGTTTAGCGTTGTTCTTAGCGTATCTGCAACGTCTTTTTCACATACTGGGCTCCATTCCATGCATGGATTTTGTTGGTACTGGTTTTCAATCCAGTGCGCCTCTCCATTATGTTGAACTTCTTTCCCACATATTTCCCTCCAAAAGTTCTCTACTTTCTTTGTATGGTGCATTTTTCACATTGAAATATGTCTGCCTGAGACAGTTATAAAATTTCTTGCAGTCTCTCCTAAACAGCTTATTTTGGTAATACTGGTTTTGTGTTTTCCTGTATCTAGATAATTGTTGCGTCTTTGCTGAAACCTTTTGTTTAAGCTCTTCAATCACTTGATCCAAATTTTCTTTCTTCTCTGTGTTATATTTCTCAAGTAATCTGGTTCTTTTTACGTTCTGTACTTTTCTGTTATCTCTTTTTATTTCCACCAAAGCCGACAGTTCCTTTCTGATATCACTTATGCTCTCCTGTATGCGTCTAACCCACGGGGGTGTTTTTGATCTCCGTGTTTCTAATTTATACTCTCCTGTTCCATTTATTTCTTGTGTAATAACCGTTGCTGCTGCATAAATGAGGTGGTTTAACTCATTAATATTTAAGTCTTTTCCATCTAGTATTTCATCCATTGCTTTATTTGCCGTTTGCATTATTGTTTTTATTTTAAACATATTTTGCAGTTTCTGTAATCTTGGTGTCTTGTCAATTTCTATTTGTGTCACCTGATAATATGTACCTTCAATGTTTTCTTTTAATTTGTGAATCTGATTACTTTATTGATGAATTTCCATTTCTTCTTCTGTTGTAGGTGCTGCATCCAGCTTCTGTTCACCATCCCTTATGGTCCCCAAGTGTTCTAGTTCTTCTTCTTCTTCTTCTCTTTCTTCTAGGTGACTTCTCTGACTTTCTTGCAGTTCCCTCCTTATTTCCTCGACTTCCATCTCCGTTATCTTTTTGTGTTTCATAACATAATTTCTCTGGTTCATTAGTTTCTTGGCATCCATGTACATTCTGCATTCTGGGTTATGTTGACTCCATATTTCATACACTTTCTTGCAATTTTCTGTAAAATGCTGTCTGCAATACATATAGCACCATGTCACTTATTTCCTCTCTTTTTTTCCCAAGCCCTTCTTTGTTTTACCTCTGTATGTTCCACTGTATTTTGGGCTTGGTGGCTTTGACTGTGAGTGAGTGGTCCGCTTTGAGTTGCCTTGTTGCAGTAACCTTCCTCAACCTTAGGAGTATTCGGTTTCCCACTACTCCTGATGTTTGCATTCCTGGTCTCCAAGAATAGGTGCTCTTCATTCATGTTTTTTGGGTTTTGTTGATTGCTCTGTTCCTTCATCGCTGTCCCACGAGTAGCTAGGGATGATAGGGTCCATTGCAGCAGAGCCCTGTTTGCCACAATAAGGCTTTGTGAAATTGGGTTTGCCAGGTGCCCAGAGATCACCGTTCATAGCTTCTAACCTTCCACCTCAGATGCTTCTGGAGGCCTTTGGCACGGTTGTTTACACCTTAGACTCAGGAATTTTTTTTCAAGGTTTACTCCTCTAGATCCGCCATGTTCCGTTTAAACAGGCCCACCTCTTGTTTGGTGTAGATATTCACTACACACAGACAGTCTTGTGTGCAAAGAAGTGGATGGCTTGTGCCTCAAGTTGCAAAATTGCACACCTGGATTGGTGAGTGTGGGGACACCCACATTGTAGCTCTCCTTCCTCCGTACTGTTCTCCGCCAGACAGCACAGCAACACACTCTCTCTCCTATCCTTCTCTCTCTGTAACCCCACTATCCACTCACAGCTCCAAACCAAGCCCAGTTTCCCAACACGGCAACTCAACAAGAGTATTCATTCTACTAGCCACACCTACCAAATCTGCCAACCAACCAATGGCAGGGCAGGTCGAACCGCGAGAAGTCTGTATAAAAATGGCCATGTTTCCAGCCTGAGAGCATTCAACACCTGCACCAAGAATCAGGTACATCAAGAAGGACGAGTCAACCGCAACGTCAAGAAGGACTAGGCAGCTCACCAACACCAAGAAGGGCCAATCTGCCCCGATATAGCAAGAACAGACAGCCAGCTCTGATACTACAAGGAGTAATTTGTCGGTGACAACCCAAAGGAGTAAGATTGTCGGTGACAATCCAGAAGGGAGTAATGTCATCTGACACCCAACATCACGACACCTCACAAGCGGCCATGCTGCCCGCTAACATCCGTCCACCAACAGGACTGGCAACTGCCACGCATCCTACGAGCTATCTGCAACGCATCTCGCTGCCCACTGCCATGGCCGACCGGACAGTGCTGTCACTTGCCTGGGTTCCACTGCGCGCTTACAATCGAGCCGTCACACAGTGCAGAGCTCACGGAGACAGGCTAGACTGCTGTATCATACGACTATACATAACAGCTCATCCTTACTGTACAAGACTACGACAAAAATAAATAACGTTATATGTGTTTACTGTGATTGTCACTGAAATGATCCTACAGTATCCCACATATATTGGTGACCCCAACGAGCGACACGACTGCATTTTACAGCATGATGGACACAACTGACTAGACTGTCAGCTCAGCGGTGTACGGAGTCGCTGTGCACTTGCAGCCCTTCTGGCCCATCTGACCGGCCATCTGGTTCGCTCAAGCTGAGGCGCAGTTCAAGTTGGCAGGCATCACACACCAGCGAACCAAGGTCAATTACGTGGTGTCACAACTCAACTAGCAGCAAGCGGCCGAGGTGGAAGACATCATCACTTCACCACCGGAGCAGGAGCCCTACGCTCGACTTGAGGCAGAGCTGGTGTGCCGGTTGTCCACTTCACGCGAACAGCGCGTGAGACAGCTCCTCTCACATGAGGAAATGGGCAACCAGAAGCCATCACAGTTTCTCCGGCACATCAAGAGCCTAGCTCCAGAGGTCCCGGATGATTTTCTTCGCACAATCTGGGCCAACCGGCTCCCACAGCACGTGCAAGCCATTCTTGACAGCCAGACTGAGGGCAGTCTCGATTCAGCCTCCCACCTCGCGGACAGAATTTGCAAGGTTGCCTCAGCAAGCAACTCCCCTTCGACGCCCGACACCCGACAACACAGCTGGGCTACTAGAGCAGATCAAGGAGCTCTCGCGACAGGTTGCTTCACTGTGGGCATCCCAAACACACAGCTGCCCGCATTCCAGAGTCCGCCACCACTCACACTCCAGAGATCATCGCAGCAGCACCCCCGACAAATCTCTGCAGCCCCATGACATCCGCTGGTACCACTGGCAGTTCGGGGACGAAGCCCAAAAATGCTCCCCACCATGCCCCCACCAGCAGAGGGACTTCCGCCAACAGAGGGACTTCTGCCAGCAGAGAGACTCCCACCAGCAGGAAAACTCCACCGGCGGACGTTAGTGGCAGCTAACATCTGCACCACCAGCTCTGGCTGCCTCTTTGTTATGGACCGCAACTCAAACAGCGATACCTAGTGGACAATGGGATCGACCTGTGCATCTTTCCATGTAGGATACTACCGGGGCGCAGGGAACACACAGACTATACCCTATATGCTGGAAATGGGACCACCATCCCCACCTATGGATGGGCCTCAAGGGGCCTGAACCTGGGACTTCACACGGCGTTTCATGATAGCGGACGTGGACCTACACATCATCGGGGTGGACCTGCTCTCCCATTATGGACTCCTCGTCGACTGCAGGAACAACCGCCTGCATGACGGGGTCACATCACTGTCCACACCAGGCCTCATCGCACTACCATCAGTTCCCAGTGTGAAAGTCATCGCAGGTGGCACGCCTCCAGACAGCCTCCTGGAGGAATTCCCGGTGACCAAGCCAGCAGTAAGCCACCGCAAGGTCCAGCACAACACAACGCATCACATCCACACAACACCCGGCCCACCTGTAGACTGCCGTCCAAGCCGCCTGGCACCAGACCGCTTGGCCGTCGCCAATGTCGTCCGCCCTCCATCTCGTGCCGAAGAAGGACAGTGGTTGGAGGCCCTGTGGAGACTACCGAGCCCTTAACGCTCGCACAATCCCTGACAGGTATCCAGTCCCACATGTACAGGACTACTCCCACCGCCTTTCCGTCTGCACCACCTTTTCCAAGATTGGCCTGGTAAGAGCTTACCCTGTCCACCCTGAAGACATCCAAAAGACAGCAATCACCACACCTTTCGGCCTTTATGAATTTCCCTTTATATCCTTTGGCCTATGTAACGCCACCCAAACCTTCCAAAGTTTCATGGATGAAATCCTCAAAGACTTGGATTTCTGTTTTGCATACACAGATGACATCCTTGTCTTTAGCCATTCTCCCCAAGAACATGACCAACACCTCCACATCCTCTTCACTCAACTACAAAATTACAGCATCCTGTTGAACCCTTCCAAGTGTGTTTTCCGTGTCCCTGAAATTTCATTCCTGGGGTACAAAATTTCATCCATAGGTTCACAGCCCCTCCTGGAATGTGTCGCTGATCTCCAAGCCTGTCCGCCTCCCAAGACCATCAGTCAACTCCGACGTTTCTTGGGAATGCTAAATTTCTATCAGCGTTTCCTTCCACACGCAGACACCATCCAAGCCCCTCTTCATGATGTCAATTCCGGCCCTAAAGTCAAGGGCTCCCATCCTGTTACCTGGAACGACGCACTCGTCTCAGCCTTCGAGTGCAAAGAGAGCCTGTCTTGAGCTGCTCTTCTGGCTCATCCACATCCAACCGCTCCACTTGCCTTGGTCATGGATGCTTCAACCACCACCATGGGTGCAGTCCTCCAACAGGGTGTGCAAGATGTCTGGCAGCTCCTCGCCTTCTTCTCCAGGAAGCTAAGCCCAGCACAGCAAAAGTACAGTGCTTAAGACAGGGAGCTCCTGGTGATCTGAGGTTGTGAGGTATTTCTGTCACATGCTGGAGGCCCGGCATTTCATCATCCTGACGGACCACAAACCGCTCACCTTCACCTTCCACCAGAAGAGATACAAGTGCCCACCACACCAGTTTAACCACCTGGATTTCGTCTTTCAGTTCACCACAGATATCCGCCACATTTCCGGCCAAGACGTCGTCGTCGCGGACGCGCTTTCCCGGGTTGAGGTAATCACCGCTCCAGTGACACAAGGCGCTTGCCGCAGCCCAGGAGAATGACGATGAACTACGGACACTGCTGGTGATTACCACAGCACTACAGCTTGAAAGAATCCTCATCCCTGGCACATCAGTCGAGCTGTACTGTGACATCTCTTCTGGTAAACCTCGCCCATACATCCCATCTCCTCTCCGCCGTCAGATCTTCAACTCCCTGCATTCCCTCAGCCACCCAGGGATTAAGGCAATGGCTAAGCTTGTCTCCCAATGCTTCGTGTGGCCAGCCATTCAGAAGAACTGCTGCACTTGGGCCCAAGCTTGCCAACCCTGCCAGCACTCCAAAGTTACCCACCACACAATTACTCCAGTTGGGAACTTCACCCTCCCTCCTGCCTGCTTTCTACACATTCACATTGATATTGTTGGACCTCTACCTTCCTCGGCAGGATTTCAATACTGCCTCGTGGCTGTAGACAGTTTCAAGTGCTGGCTGGAAGCCTTCCCCATCCCTGACATCACAGCAGAGACAGTGTCACGTGCCCTGCTGTCTGGCTGGATAGCATGCTTTGGGTGTCCACAGACAATCACGACCGACCAAGGACGCCAGTTCAAGTCGTAGCTCTTCCACAGCCTGGCGAAGATGTGTGGCATCCACCTCAGCAGGACGAACCCCCACCACCCCGCAGCCAATGGCCTCTTGGAATGGCTGCACCGCACACTGAAGGCCGCCATCATGTGTCATGCAGACGAGCAGTGGACCGTGGCCCTGCCAATAGTCCTACTCGGCATACGCACTGCCTACAAGGAGGACTTGTAGTCATCCGTGGCAGAGCTCATCTATGGCGAGCCCCTGTGGGTCCCCGGCGAGCTCCTTGTACCAGCCACCCCGAAGGTCGAGGCATCCACCTTCATACAGCAGCTCCGCCGCCACATGGACCAACTGTGACCAACCCCAGCAGCACGCCACACGCTGCGCCCTGGAGCCACCATACAGCGGCCCGCACAAAGTAATTGCCCGTACTGACAAAACGCTTGCAAATGTCGTGCGCGGCCGGCAGGTCAATGTATCAGTGGACCGAGTAAAGCCAGCTTACGTATTGGAAGGGACTCAACACGACACCAGCAGCCCACCAGCCCAGCCGCGCAGTGATCCAGTGAAACCTGTTACGACTCAGCCTCCACAGACTACTCGCTCAGTCAGGATGCACTGTACGCTTCCCAGCTCGGTTCACCACCTAAGCTCTCTTCTCCACCGGGGGGGGGGTGATGTGGGAATACCCACATTGTAGCTCTCCTTCCTCCATCTTGTTCTCCACCAGACAGCACAGCAACACACTCTCTCTCCTATCCTTCTCTCTGTAACCCCAGTCTCCGCTCACAGCTCCAAACCGAGCACAGTTTCCCAGCACGGCAACTGAACAAGAGTATTCAATCTGCCAACTAACCAATGGCAGGGCAGGTCGAACCGCGAGAAGTCTGTATAAAAATGGCCATGTTTCCAGCCTGAGAGCATACAACGCCTGCACCAAGAATCAGGTACATCAAGAAGGACAAGCCAACCGCAACGTCAAGAAGTACAAGCCAGCTGCAGCATCAAGAAGGACTAGGCAGCTCACCAACACCAAGAAGGGCCAATCTGCCCCAATATAGCAAGAACGGACAGCCAGCTCTGATACTACAAGGAGTAATTTGTCGGCGACAACCCAAAGGAGTAAGATTGTCGGTGACAATCTATAAGGGAGTAATGTCGTCTGACACCCAACATCACACCACCTCACAAGCGGCCGTGCTGCCCGCTAACATCTGTCCACCAAGAGGACTGGCGACCGCCATGCGTCCTATGAGCGATCTGCTAAGCATCTCACTGCCCATTGCCGCGGCCGACCGGACAGTGCTGTCACCTGCCTGGGTTCCACTGCACAACAGCACTTACAACCAAGCCGTCACAAAGTGCAGAGCTCACAGAGCGAGGCTAGAGTGCTGTATCATACGACTATGCATAACAGCTCATCCTTGCTGTACAAGACTATGACAAAAATAAATAACGTTATATGTGTTTACTGTGATTGTGTACAGTACTGACATGATGCTAGTGTGTCTGCAGCAGGCAGTCAAACTACGACCATGTCAGTACTGTACACAAACTGGAACTCATGTCACAAAAAACCCTGAAGTTGACCTACTTAGGTTGAAACATGTTATTTTAAGGCCCACATAGTACTACTGATATTATTATTATTATTATTATAATAAGACTGTTTGTGCAAGATAACCTATACTTTCTATTGATGTACCTCAATATAAATGAACCAAACATCTGTGTGACTTCAGGTTCTGCTGCAAAGTAGATAAGAACTGTGCTCTTCTGAGATATTACCATTACTTGCTGCGCAAAAACCCAAGAAAACTGTAGTTCTCAACCCAAACTTTTGCAATGAGTTTACTATATAACCGACCCCCTTATATATGCACAGCCTGAAAACGTAGTACCTGGGTATCATATATGATGAAGAAACAGAAAAGAACAGCCCCTGCCCAGGACAGCACAAACTCTAGAGCCGAGTTTGCTATGAAGTACTGCAACAAAGATCCAAAGACCAGGCAACTAAGAGCCGCAAATAATCTGTAAGAAACACATAACTTTCATTAATATGTACTTGACCCAACGCAGTAAACAAAACAAATCATGGCAAACCATTTTATTCCACTGTCCTACATGTTTCAGACATGCAGGATTATCTTCAGAGAGAATAATTAATACTGTTGGGCCAATGGTTTATTTTATGTGTTCTGTGTTGGTTTTTTAATCAACTATAATTTGTGATAAGTACATGGTCATGACACAACACTATAAGTTCATGAACATAATTTATAAGAACTGATGTTCTTGCAGCAACTGAATGCAACAGTGTGTCACATGTGATCAGCTGTGGTCAGTAGGGAATAAATATCAAGTATTTCAGAACCTGTCTTCATTGTCAAGGGCTCATGTATTGTTCAATGCCCACACATACATACAGTTGGCACTGGGAGCCTGTTGTATTTGTATTAGATCAAGCAACAGCAGAACAGTGGGTAGAATTGGGTGCCAAATGTCCTTCCATGTATTCCAGAGGTCAGCAGCAGCAGAACTGTCTGCTACAGGTGAGCCGAAGCATGAAGTGCAAAACTACAGCCAGGTAAGCCAGCAAAGTTTTGAATTTAAATGAGAACAGCCAGCATTACGCCTATATAAACACCTAAGTACTAACCTGAAAGACCCGACTTTTAGGTTAATACCAGCCATCTTCCCTCACGTCACATACACTCACCTTTACTTTTCAAAATTTTCAAATTTCAGTTTTGCTCATTCCCATTCCCAATGCATGATGAAACTTGTTATGAAATTTTGATATTAGGTTTGGGGTGCCAGCTTAGTGTAGTTAGTACATTGAATGGGCTATGGGCTGGGTGGCCAAGAAATTGTGGTTCAATTCCTGGTGCATGCAAGAGATTTTTTCTCTTCCCAAATCATCCAGACTAACTCTGGGACCAATGGAGCCTTCTATTCAGTAAGCGCCAAGACCCTTTTCTTGGGGTACAGCAGCCAGGATGTGGAGCCTACCACTCATCTCAAACTAGTGATGAGGTTAAGAATGCATGCTGTGTGTCCTAGCAGTATCACCAGTCTTGGTATGATCACTACTATAGATGTAATATCTGGTGATGGGTATCAGGCTCCTTGTCATGTAATTTTTTCCATTCATCCCTTATGTCCTTTGCCTTTGATCCTAACAGTCTATAAATTACTTTGTTCACTAACACTGGTCAATCTATACTCTTCTTATACAGTCTACTAAACTGCACAAAGTTGAAGGACAAAATGAAAATAAAGTCTAAGTAATGTAATATATCATAAAGAGGACATGTGTTTTTCTGTGTTGGAATAAGAGCATTTTTATACAGTTTACTATAATTCTGGGGCACTTACCCAAATCCTAGTGAGGAGAAATCCCGTTTTGATTGAAAAGTGTATAGTGACAATCCAATGACGACAGCCACTGTGAGAAATAGAGCTTTGAACACAACAACTTGATCAAAGTAAGTGAGGATCACTCCAATAGTGTATGCCTGAATCACAGTCTGAAAATAATAACAATTATCAAACAGCACGCTTTACATACAAAGTTTCATGAAAAAGTAACTTCGAGCACTTCTCCCACCCATGTAAAATCTGGATGTTTTTAAAAATAACCTTTTACATAAATTAGTATGTAGACATAAATATGAACTAAAATTCTTTTCATTCTGCCTGCAAAAACTGAAGAAATGTCTTACAACTGTGAACAAGGTAAATTACTTGGTACCTTCGGGATGACATCACAGAGGGTTTGTCTGGTCATGTATTTCACATTACATCTCAATGCTGATCCATCAAAGACCTGTGAAATTATAAGAATGTACAAGGAGCAAGTTGCGCATCATGTACTTACAAATGCAGCTAGAAGAATTAAGTTCGCAGGTGAATCCTTCCTCTTAATGTGGAGTGCTATTAGTACTATGATGCTCAGAACAAATGCACAGCTCATCAACCAATGACTGTAAACAAAATATTTAAGGGAGTCAGTGTAGCAAAACCTTTATTACACTTCAACAAAAATAAAAGCACAAGCCAGGACAGTCTGACTGCTACAAGCTTTAGGAAACTAACAAGCTATTATCTTTTCCATCTCTCATGAAGCTTCACCTTGTCTGGCAAATACAACTACCTAATAGAGGAGGGGGTTTGGTGCTGGAAGGCTGCTTGGCAGCCACGCAAATAACGGGATGAACGAAATGCCCCTATGCACCTGTCCTACACTGGATACAAGTTGCAGTGGACTTGACACGGCATAACACCCCATGACTTGAACTGCCATCGAACTGGACGTACGTTTGATAGTACCCAATACATCTTTTTTTCCCAACTCATTGGCACAACATATGAATGTATCTGGGATATTTTCTGTTTTAATTTAGAGAAAGCATCTAAAACAAACAGAGAACCATTGGACATAAAGATTCAACTTAACAAAAAAGATATTATCTGTTCAGAGAGCTTCAATGACAGAAGAAATTCTATACTGTTTCAAGTTCAAAATCAATTATTAGAAGTGCATGTACAGACAGCTTTCCCAACTTACTTTGCATGTACAAAGCTGCGTACAGCTGGTGTGAACATGCAGATCCCACTCACAGCGACACTTATCAACAGCTGGACTGACAATAAACCATAGACTTTCCGCAGAAAACCTGTGCAAAACAGCAATAAATCGGGTTACCACTTTTCTGATAAAGAATGCTATTCAAGGAAACTTCACTCAAAAATTGAAACAATTTAAACAGAGCTTTACTCCACACATACACAAACACTGTGCAGCTATTATAATGTATACTATTATTCTGGTCCAGTGTGTTGCATTTACACTATTTTGTGTCTAACATACATGTTATGATGAAACTAAATAGATAAAAGTCATGACCATATCACAGATAACATATCATCAACAAACCAGTATACACCAAGTATGATGCAGGGTAGCATCAAAACACATGTTAGACAGAAAACAGTGTAACAGGAAGGCAGTAGACCAGAATAGCAGTGCATACTCTGACAGACATCTAAAATTTAAACAGCCGCAATTAAACAATAATTAAAAAAACTGCAACAAAAGTTAAAATGTAAATTATAAATATAAACAGAGAACAAAATGTTCAAACTTCCACAGAGCTTGCAAATGTATACTACTCCACTACAGGTTAAACAACACAGGCAATGTATACAGGATGTCCCAGGAGGAATGTGCCAGACTTCGGGAGGGTGTTCCTTATGTTAAAGTATACTGATATAACCCAAAACACCTATATCCAAAGTTGAACGGTTACAGAGATAATGGCCAGAGACATTTGAAACTTTGACAGCTGTTACACACTTATTGATTACCAAATATACTGTATATTAAAACTGGCAAGAATATGTGGTTTCTGTAATGTTAATATTTGTACTTGACATCAAAGTAACTTGTGAGTGACATAAAGCCATTAAATTGAACTACAAAAACACTCGCACTCATGGCATAATTGTCCTTAGGATTCCAAGCACTATACATGAGAAAACCATATTGTCATCTGTGGCCTGCCCCACTCTACGGTTTTCCACATTATTTCATAAATGGCAAGATTTAAAAAAAAAAGTTATTAAACATAAAATATGAGTTTATAGCTTCTCTACAACTTTTATCTGTAACACATTTCATTCTAAGAAGAACTGAGCGAGATGTGATCGAAAATGTTTATTGGTCTTCTTGTACAGTACCCTTTATTCTTGTTCAGTTTTAATGAAACTTGAATTTTCTCAATTGATTTTCAAAAAATACTCAAATAAATTCCATGAAAATCCATCCAGCGGGAGCCAAGTTGTTCCATGCAGACGGACAGACATGATGAAACAAATAGTCACTTTTCGCAATTCTGTGAACGTGCCCAAAAACAAAGTAAAATGTGGACTGAAAACTTAAACTCCAACGCAGACAAAAATTTAAATATCAGTAAGAGTGTTTTAAAAATTGCTTTTCAACCTGAACACAGAGCACACATCACATCTTCTGCATTTGTCATTTCACTGCCACTGCAGTGTGGTAGTACAACTGACATAATTAATGTACCTCAAAACAGACAAATTAACATTTTCTGGGTATCAGGAAAGTAAACCAACAAGTTATATTACTTCCACTTAATCACCATCAATTGAAAATGTTTCAGCTCAAATGGCCAGTCATCAGGGATCATAATAAAACTACTAGAAGGTTTCAAGACCATTACATGTTCAAATTTTTAAACGTCAATGTATAATAAATAGCACTTTTTAAGGTGCCAGGATTCATTATACCCCACTCGCAACTTATGAGCACAAAATGATTACAATTTAGATATGATCCGCCATGTCCTAACTGTACTCTACCAGTTACAAAACTGAATAATATGTTATTATTGAAGTACGTTAATATACTCTACATGGTAATTCTACATTTTACACTTTGTTCACATTTAAAAATATTGAAAGCTTTAGTAGTTTCAAAATGATCCCTGATGATGGTCATTCAGGCTGAAACACGGTGGATTGATAGTAAACAAATGGAATATAGTAACCTCATTGATTAATTTTCCTGTTATTCTTAAGTACATGGAAATAATGTGTCAAAAAATTTCTTAGGTACTTCAAGAAAAATGAAGTTTCAAGAATACATTCCATTATAACAGTTCTTACAATTTCATTTTTGCCTTATTAGCAACTAAACAGCTATTGCTATTGTAGCCTTCAAGTTGATGTATGAGACGGCAAACTACGTTACGCAGTAAAAGCATGTACTATTCATAGGTCGCACTACTCTACTGAAATGCATGTCTATGTCCCTGAAAAAGATCTCCTAACTTTGCTGACACTATGCAGCACCTGACACATGCCACTTTAATCCCATTACTTTTTTACCACAATGGTAATTATCCCCAACTCTCTCAGCAGACCTGCTTACCAGTATGATCTTTATTTTCCCCTGGATGTGGATTAATCCTTGAACCCTTCAAGATGTGCAGAAAGTTCAGAAAATACATATGCTGGACACTACATATGCTATTAAGTACATATAATTAACACCTAAATGTGGGCTCACAGAATACTCAACTGCATTGCAGTTACACAGGGTTAATGAGTATAAGTACTTTGTAAAAAAATTTTTATCTGTGCTTATTGATTTACATCATAAGAATATGTGAAAATAACAAAATAAATAAATGCACCTACCCAAGCGTACATTGATTGCAGCCTGCATGACATTGTTATTATAAGCAAAATCATTTATTATGCCTGATTTTCCTCCAAATTCCACATCTTCCTGTGCAAACATCAGTGGGACAGTTGCCATTCTGCAGACTGCTAGAACACAACGTTAACAACACAGTTTTCTGGGACGTGAAAAGAAGTAATCTGGTAAGTACCAAAAGGTTGTTTATGTCTGTTCTTGTTACGAATTAAAAAACTCTTAACAGTATTTACAAGACAAAACCATGCTTGAAAACTTCTACCTTTTACCTCACAAGTGAACAAACATAAACTGATTCTGTTTCATTGCTACATAATATTAGATGGCTTACTTTGATCTTTATACCACCCGATGACCAGTGAATGGCCGAAACATGCAGAAATAAATGATTAATTTACACTTACACACACACTGTAGTGCACTTTCGAATTCCACAAGAGTTATCTCATGGAGCAAATATATGTTTCATGTTCTGTAGCATGGACCCAGAAGTACGGCTACTACAGCACGTATTTAAAACCACTTGCCTAGAATTGCTGGCGCATTCTTCTACGTCTCTGATTATTTAAACAGATGTTACAGAACATAATAATTTCCTCTTTCTCCTGCCACGAATTTGGAGAGCAACATCAAACAAGCTGAATATTTTCCATATTTTATCAATGCAAAATGCATAACACTTACAATAAAGGAGAAATATCCGTCTTGACCTTTCAATATAAACACACCTCTAAAAAAACATTACAGAAGTGACTTTTCACCAAATGTTACTACGACGTAGACTTACCATAAGCCACCTACACAGTCGCTAATCAACGCTGTCATCTGTACCCACAGACGATAGCACAACCTGTACACCGAGATATCACACACCGTACACCACGGATTACGGCGTGCAACAGTGGCACTTCTAGCGGCGGATATCAAACAAAGTGCGCTTTTTCTTCCGTATTTGGGAACAAGTTTCAATGACGAGAATATTAGTAAAATGAAAGATTAATAAAATTATATATTAATAAAACCTTACACGAAACATTATTTTGAGTAAAACGTGATTCAAAAAGTGCGTAAAACTGTTTCCTACCAACCCAAATGGCATACTTTGCAGTTGTCTTATTGTGATGGGAAACTGATTACAAGAAATTATTCTATCTCGCAGACGATTATGTGAGCCGACTTTTAAGTATATAAGGAACAGAGCGAGTATTACCTGCTTGCCCAGCTCACAGCACGAGGGTCCGACATCCATGACTGGATTCCGTCTTCGAACATGAGGGCAACCGCGCATGTGCCCGGCACGGAGTACGAGGGATCGGCCTGATTGGTGCCCGGCTGTGAGCACGAGGTTTGAACCCAAACAAAACCTTTTTAGTGTAGTAAATCTGTAAGTGTCACATACCATTGCGTTTAATTACAAGTACGTGGAGTGTAATACTTTTCCATCAGTACTACTATGAAATGTTTTCACTGCAATAGTCGTCTACTGACCTACATTAAAATTCCGAAAAATGAAATTAAAAAAAGTAGGATGTCTAAGATGAAGTTAAATAAACCAAAGATAAGATTTTGTGAATATAATTAGGTGAGTCATGGAACATGTAGTTGTATTTGTATGCAGATGCATGCAGTTACAAATATTATGTTACAGTTACACTTGGAACATGTTTTTATAAGTTTATTTTTAAAATAAAAAATAGATTACAAGTGGCTTTTCAAAATATCTTTATTTTTTGTGGCCAAATAACGTGTATTTTGCGGTTTTCGTAAAGAGTTAAACAGGTAGAATGACAATTTTTCCCGAGGCATAAGAATACGACTTTTGTGACAAGGCGCACTAACGTTTGAATCCACAGTGGGAGAAAATATGTGACGGAGTAAGAAAGGCATCAAATAACTCCTAACGGGAATGGATAGAAGAGCGCGAGGAAGTGTATATCGGTGATTACATAGTCTGGACTGAGACTGCCGAAGATACGCAAGAGATACGGAGAGAAATGTTAGTAAGTGAACAGAGCGTAATAATAATAATATTAATAATAAACTAATACAGGTTGTCAGAACACACCAACACAACACCGACTCAGTAGTGTTACAGGCAGCTAGATGCCTGAAGACAGAAGTACAGAAAGAAACGAGAAAAGTAAAGGACAGTATAGCGGAGAAAACAAAAGAAAGATGGCAAGGCAAGAGGATGCATGGACAATT
>Ga0136643_10001823_pt1 | contig 26743 bp, 9 predicted proteins | sample TergutLab28metaG_FD_96883 | JGI IMG/M metagenome (GOLD analysis project Ga0136643, IMG submission 96883) | Labiotermes labralis P1 segment gut microbial communities from Petit-Saut dam, French Guiana - Lab288 P1 (version 3) (version 3) | ecosystem: Host-associated > Arthropoda: Insects >... | reverse complement strand
TGCCTGTGATGGAAACAACTACATGTTTCGGCCTGTATTGGCCATCATCAGGTTGTCTAGGGAACTTAAGGGTTAGCTATATGCATGCGCGCGCGCGTGGTGTAGAGATCTCTACATACGCATGGATTGACAAACCGAATCAAAAGAGGGGTTAGATAAAACACTATGAAACATAACAGATACAGATAGTAGTACAAAATGCATGAATATAAATTAGACAATAACTCTATTTGTGGTAGGTGGGGTTGTTTTCGGCAGGTGTGACGTTGTAGACGTGCGGAGGCTTGTTCTCTGACCTTCTCTTTGAAAGTACTGCGTTGTGCAGGGCGGGGTGAGGGGGGGGGGTGTTGGTCCGAGCGGCTCCGGGCGGCTTGGTGGCAGGTTTCCGTGCCTAAGCTCTTGGTGCTAACGTGTTCCTGTCTTGCTTGTCCCCTTGTTTGTGTGGGTCCGTATGGGCGGCGGTGCTCGCTGATGGAGTCCCCCCTGTGCCCCGTCTCTGGCTGTGGTAGGCTCTTTCACCTTGCTCACTGTCGGGTGTGGTTGTACTGTCAACCTGGTGTTATGTTTACTATGCGGCTGGATCCCTCACTGTGCGGTATGTGGCACTGCGAGGCACCTGTACTGTTGGTCGGGGTTGTTTTTTTTATTTTACAATGTAGAGTTCTTGCTTTACCGCGGGCGTACTGTGTTATATGCACTATGTATGCGGCTGCTTGTTCTATCCGTGATTAAGTTGTGTTTGACTACATAACTTCTCCTAGTATAAATCAGTAAGCTAGCACTTATACCAAATTAATACAAAATCGGTTTGAAGTAATAATAGTAATAATTTCTTTCAACTCAATAGTTGTTTTACTAGAGTGCTGGCTGAACAGCGCAAGTGCCAATTACAAATCCACCACAGTGAATAATAATAATGTTAATATTAATAACAATAACCTGAAGAATACGAGCTCAGTACCAGAGAAGAAATTCTGTTTCGAGTAGTAGACAATGTTTATATATCAGTGTCGTGTAACATAAGTATCTTTAATCCGAGGGTCCGTGCTCGACGTATGGCTGGGATACTTTCAGCTGAAGCCACAATCCGTCATATTGTCACTTGCTGAAATAATATGAAATGCTTCTCCATGTAAGCATAAAACAATTGAAGTTCGTGTTACATTTTCTTTTTTTGCCTACATACAATGTGGCTATTATAATATACATTAAAATTCTGGTCCACTAACTTGCGCTTAACACGCTGTTGATTATACAAACACGTTTCGAGGCCCATGCACACTGTAGCAAAAATAGTGCAAAGTGCAATTTGGACCAGAATAATCCAGTTCACAATAAACACAGTGTCTGAAAAGGATATCCTAAATTGCAACAAAAGAAACTGCTGTAACATTACGATCTCCTTGCAAGAAACAAGTAGGCCTGTTTGGTAGGAATTCGTTGACTGTTCAAAGCACAGTGATTTTTGTGAGTAGAGGCCAATTGAAATGTGATGACACACGCTTAGAAAGCAGATTTTTTCTTTCGGCGAAACGGACGAGTCCATTTAAATCGGCAGGGCTTCATTTCATTCGACTACTGGCAACTTACGTGTGCGCATCAGCGGTAGTAATGCTGGATACACCATGTTCCGAGGTAGTGTGAAGGGTACTGGCTACCCACTCCATTCGCCAGTTTTCCCTTCACTTCCTCTCCCTGCGTCACCGTGTGCAATCACGTTCCACCTGGACTCTATCACCTGTTTTAACGTTAACAAACTACCGACTGGCCGTGCCATACCCCAGGTCAAACTCACACGACGAGAGTTGCTTCATTCCCAGAGCAGTATATGTGGGACTTACGGCAAGCAAATTGTTAGGGGACGGGCTTTTCTCCCAGCCCTTTAGTCTTCCTCTGTCAATTATGATTTCGTTGATGCTCCATATTCATATATCTGTTATGTGGAAAAGAGGACGGAGGTCGTAGTTACACGGAGTCATTTTAGTGCTTTATTTTTTAATTAACAAGACAGTCAACTTACTTATAAACGTAACGTTGAGGCGCGTCCGCGAAACCATTGCTGCTGTGGATAATAATAATTATTACATATTCTGAGTGTGTGTCCGAAGCCTTAGCTATTCAGCATGTACAGCGCATGAGCCGTATTATATTGTCATCTGTGGCCTGTCTGTTTCAACCATATTTTTCCACATTATTCCATAAATGGCACAAATTTCGGAAGAAAGTAATTAAATATGAATTGTGTGTTTTAATTTTCTTTACAAAGTTTGTCTGAAACATTTCTAATTCTAAGAAAAATTGAACGACATACTATCATAAATATAAATAGTTCTTCGTGTGTAGTACCGGCTATTCTGGTCAGATTTTAATAAAACTTGAATTTTATCGATAGATGTTCGAAAAACACTAAAATTTCATGAAAATCCGTCCAGTGGGAACTGAGTTGTTCCATGCGGACGGACAGGTCGAAGGACTGACAGTCAGACACACAGACAATAATAATCAACAAAATATACACTTTATGTATTAATTTTTTAATTTAATTATAGGGTCTTCGACATGTGTCGAACATACTGCCATCGACCAGAGCACTTATATGAATGCATGAAAGAAGTAACATAAATTTCCAAGTGGAAGTCTTCCTGAAGATGAACACTTGGATGTTCGCAACATGTCGAAGACACCAAAATTAAATTAAAACATTAATGTAAAAATTGTGCATTTTGTTTTTTGTTATTACATAGTTATATCACAATACACGGTTCAAAAAACCTAAAGGCGTGTGTAGGTTAATGGTCGCTTTTCGCAATTCTGCGAACCTTCCTAAAAATGTCGTGCCACCAATATTCAATTCTTCTGGGATATTACTCCATTTCGACTGTAAATACAGGGTGTCCCAGGAGGAATATGCCAGACTACGGGAGGGTGTTCCTTATGTTAAAGTATACCGATATAACCCAAAACACTTATGTCCAAAGTTGAACGGTTTGAGAAGTTTGAAACTTGGACAGCTGTTACACACTTATTGATTACCAAATACATATTAAAACTGACAGGAATATGTGGTTTCTGTAATGCTAATATCTCTACTTAATATGTAATTAACGTATGAGTGACATAAAGCCATTAAATTGAACTACAAAAACACTCGCACTCATGTCATAGTTGTCCTTAGGTTTCCAAGCATTATACATGAGAAAGCCCAGCGGTGACGTAACATGGCTGACTGCGCATTCAGGTGTAAGCCTATTACATAACTGTACTAAAATAAGTACGCGTGCAGTTCTGTGGCTAGCGTGAGCTGAATTGCCGCCATATGACACCACACTCAAGGACGGAAATGGATAAGATTGTCAGCTGACAGGTACAGTGTGTGGACCCGCAAGAGGACCACACTTTTCTCTGGCCATTATCTCCGTAACCGTTCAACTTTGGACATAGGCGTTTTGGGTTATATCGGTGTACTTTAACATAAGGAACACCCTCCCGAAGTCTGGCACATTCCTCCTGGGACACCCTGTATTTAGCAGCTGGCACGGCGTTACTTTTCAGAAAATTTGAATCTTCAATATTATTAAAAATCCAACTACATTCAACAGTACGCAGTTATATATTTACGGTAAAATCACTCTACATGTTTCGGGTGTTAGTGCACCCATCATCAGGAGTACTAAAATCTGTAACCGCAGCCTCCGGTACAGGTCTTAACATCGGTAGAGCATGAGCTTAAAAAAAATTGAATCTTCGTCATCATTCTGTGATCAACTCCAATTTCGCATCGTTCCACTGGCTCCAGAGGCCAGTGCAACCTGCACTTTTATCGCAATTTGCACTGCATGAAGTGTGGAACAGAAGCGTAACGTTGTTAGCATGCAGCGTACCGTACATGACTCGGCCTCGTATGCTATGATTACGCGGTAGTGAATAATTGGACGCTGAACGCTTTTGAAAAATTCTGTACACTATTAATATACAGGGTTATTAAAAATGATTGCCGGGGTTTTAATAACTTGTCATACACAATACACTTGAGATATCAGTATATGTTTTTTTTATTTAATAGAACAACTCTCCCAAGTTCTTGTTACATACCTTACAGGTGCTCTATATTGCACCCTTTGTGATTCTACAAACATCAACACGATAATCGAGTTCGTTCCAAATTGTTTGTAGCATGTCAGCGGTGATGGTTTCAATGGCGGTTCTGATTCGTACCTTCAGTTCCGGGATACTTGCGGGAAGAGGAGGAACATAAACCTGAACCTTGACGTAACCCCACAGAAAGAAATCACATGGGGTTACATCTGGAGAACGAGGTGGCAAGTTGTTAAAACCCCGACAGTCGTTTCAAATAACCCTGTATCAACGTGAAATTGAGTTGTTTAGTAGGATCTGCTCTAGCAGAATTGTCAAGACAGTTGCGGTGAACTGTTGCAGAAACGTGCTCATATTTATTTTGTCCTTCCATATGAGTTTTTCATAAAGGACACTACTAAGACAGGTAACGTATGTATAACGTAACACTAAGGCACGTTCTTGCAATAATTGTTGCAGTGGAAAAGCAATAAGTATTACATATTCCGACAGTGTGTGTTTGTAGCCTTAGTTATCTTGCATGTAATGCGCATGCGCCTTATAGTCATCCGTTGCCTGTCCGCCTCTTCTGTATTTTTCCACATTATCTCATAAAAAGTTATTTAATATGGAATCGTGTTCTGATTTTCTGTACAATTTTGTCTGTAACATTTCTCATTATAAGCAGAAATGAGCGAGATATGATCTAAAATTTATATTCGTCTTCTTGTAAAATTCCCATTATTATTGTCACGTTTTACCAACGTTGAATTTTTTTTACACATTTTCGAAAATTCCTCAAATATCACGTTTTACGAAAATCCTTCCAGTGGGAGCAGACTTCTTTAATGGGGACGGGAAGACGGACGGATAGACAGACATACATGACTAAGCTAATAGTCGCTTTTCGTAATTTTTCGAAGGCGTCTTAAACCAAAGGGCTGGAAGATAGTTTTGGCTTTAGTGGAGGAATTTTAGATGTTGATAACAGGCTGGTCGGCGGTCAGTAAATTTAGCCTGGTGTCAGCATACAACACATCCTTACAAATTACCTACACGTGCATCACATTGCTATGTAGATTAAAGAATACGAGTTGCTGTTTGGTTAGGGAGCAGCTGATATGCAGTATCTACTTTAGTGTCTACTAAACTTGTGATTCAGTGTATATTTTGTCAACCATTCAGTAGACTAATTCGGGACAGTGAGAGTGGTATACCCCAGATATTTTGTGGCATCTTCAACTTATTTCGGTCCACCTGGGACATTAAATTATATTTCGATATAAAATGTTCAAGTGAATCCAAAATAACACGTGTAAGTTGCAAACTTTAACCAATATGATCTTTAAACAATGGTAAGTTCATTAATGTTAGATAAAATTATGGATTTGGCTATTACAAACCACGAATATTATATCTTGATAGTATGTTGGAGTCGCAAAACTAGCTCTTCAGTGTGTTTGGAACTGCCTATCAACCAGTACTATTTAATTGATGTGTGAATATAATTCCTTGAATGTCTTAAGAATATATTATATGAAATCAGACATCGGTGTATACTGCAGATTTCATTTGACCAAGACATACATTGAACGACGCTGATTAAACTGATCAACAAAATTTAACTTTTTTGTTCCACTAACTTCAGTAGATGAACTTAGCAGTACTTTTTATGCTGAATTCAGATATGTATACAGAATTTTTCTATCAGACAGGTTTTCAAAGATACAGAGGAATTGAAATGTATAAAACAGTACTTTACCTGCTCGTGAAACAGGCAGAAACATTCCTCTAAAATGTAGAGGCTTATGAATTTCGCCGGTATTTGGCGTCAGGTACAGCCATCGTCAGTGTCCAGCAATAGTCTGCCAACATACTTGAGGCCCACTTGCCTTGGTACCGCTTTTCCATAGTCATAATGTCTTTTCGAAATCTTTCACCGAGTTAGTCACTGACTTCGCCGAGATTTTCTGGAAAAAAATTCAAGTGTGACTTCAGAAAGTGGATTTTCAGACTCATATTGCATCCCATACCTTTTTACGAAGTCAATAGGTCCTGCTGCACAACATCCTGATAGTTCGCTGCTTTGTGATTTCCTAATAAGTCCTTTGGCCTTTGGTACTCAAGTTCGCAGGTTCAAACCCGGCCGAAGCCGTCGGATCTTTAGCACACCTTCCTTCGGAGGGGAAGTAAAGCCGTCGGTCCCATGTCATAAATTTGCGGCATGTAAAAGATCCCTAAATTTAAGTGGAAGTCGGAATTTAGGCAAAATTACTACCGGACATCTTTCTCACCCACAGTTCCACCTCTCGCTGCTAGGATCTCTCGCGTCGCTAAGGACGCAGAGGCACGTGGCGGCGAAAGTGGGAACGTCTAAAGGCGGGGAAAAGCAATGGCAAACTACCCCCAAGAACTTGCCTAGGATGCAGTGTGTCAAGAGCCACATCGGTTCCATAACCGGGTTCTGGTTCCTGCCGGACCGGCCTCCAGGGCTGAATACTAATGAATGAATGAATAAGTCCTTACAAATCATCTTAAATGACAGCCATGCATTTCTTACAGCCTCATTCAGGTCTTCGTCGAACTGTTTGTCTTGCATCAGTTCCCTGATCTGGAGTCCTATAAATATACCTTCCTTGACTTTTGCCTCACTCACATTTCGGAACTTATTCCTCACATATTCGAATTCACGGCCGGTTTTATCCATACCTTTAACAAGGTTTTGTCATGAGGCCCAGCTTTATGTGCAAAGGGGGCAGATAAATTGTCTCCGGAAGAACAAGAGAAGGATTGGCGACATTTCCCCCCCCCCCCTGGCGTCAGTGATGTTCGTTTAGGCCACAGTTTATTTACATAGTGATTCTTCTTGTCTCGGCTGTCCCACTCACACAAGAAACAGCAGTATTTTGTGTACCTGAGTTACATTCTCAGTAACAGTGCCACAAACTTGAGATCACCACACAACTTCCACTTAAATTCGTCATAATGAATCTCTCCCAACAGCAGCTTCATGCTTTCATAACTTTCCTTCATGTTGACTGCATAAGCCAAAGGAACGGAGGGGAATCTACTTCCTTTGTTGAGTAGAACCACTTTCAAGCTCGCTTTTGACTAATCAATGAACCAGCGCCACTGATCTGGGTTATATTCGTGGCCAAGTTTCCATAACGGAACAAACATCATTCCAAAACACGACACTTTCTTCCTGGGAGAAGAAATGCTTGAATTCTTCATGGCGCCCACGGCAAAAAAATCTTAGTGTTCTGGAGCAGAAGATTCCATCCCTTTAACCTGGAGCGAAAATTGTGGATGATAGAGAAATTCTGGAAACGTATTTGAATTCAGCGTCAAAAAATACCTTAGAAAGAGACATTTTTCCTCATGGGACAAAGTCTACAAAGAGTAAATTTAAGAACAAGTATTTGTATTGTCCTTACATGGTTTTTGCCATAATTTACTTCATTTTTAATCGTGGATACCTTAATTTTATCTTGAATTAAAGTGTATTGCAACTGTACGTGATATTATATGTAAATTTTGGCAGTTTTACAAATTATATTGAAGTGCTGCATTATGGCCCACTTGTGCAGAACATGTTAGAGGTACAATAAAATGTTTGGAGTATCCCTTTATCCTCTTACATGTTTGCGTTACTTTATTAGCCTACGTTAGCCACAACTATTTATGTCTTCCATTTTTCGCTGACCACATCTGAGAACAGGCTGAGTTTTGATTCAAAATTAGCTGATACAGCCATCCTCGCATTTCACTAGTTTTGAGGCGCTGTGAATAATGACTGTGTGCAATTCTGCTCCAAAGGCGACCGAAGCTCAGCAGACCAGTCGCGATTGCTCGTAAGAGGGCAGCTATGTTGACACACTGCTAACGTGTAACACTATTCTGTTATCGTAACTGAAGTTTTCTTCGCATTTCCCCAATTTTCAGCAACTGACCGGGTGCACTTAAAAAGAGCAATTCCCTTTTTCACAGTGAAGGAGGTCACTGCCTTCACAGTATTTCTGTTTTCAAATCTTTGGCACCACTTTGCCACTTCTTATAAAGGGACCATTTGCCTAAAGGTAGCCTCTTGAAGCCAATAAACCGTCTTTATTATGAGGGCACAAAAACCTTCAAATATGACAAAACTCTACGGCGTAAGAGCACACCCTTTTGTAATTTATAAGGAAAGATTTTATTATTAAAACTGTGAGTTTCGTACACGACCTTAATTAATCTCTTAAGCGGATGGTACTCCAGTCACTTCAAACTCCAAGTTGGAGGCAGCATATTAATTCGAAGCCTAGATGTCTACCCAAAGGTCATACGATGTCACATTCCAGGTATCACCGCCATCAGACCCTGAACGTAGATATCTAGGTACCAACCTGCACGTGTATATTTTTAGTTTTTGGTAAATGATCGTGACTAAATAATAAGCTAGAGAAAGCATCTGCATGACAGACGTGTTGTTATTTTACATTCCACAAAAATAATTTTAATCATATTTGTTCGTTCTTTCACACGTTTGAAGTGAATATACGGGGACAAAATTGCAATATCGTGTCTGCTTTTCGCCTTGAGAAATGAAATTGGGTCCAAGAATTTCCATTTCCAATACGATGACTGTTGTTCTCATTTGTTTCATTATGCATAATTTTTCTTGGAATTTTAGACCAAATATTGTGATATTTGTTATCAAATTATAGCGCGCCTTTAGACAAACCAAGGTCTATGAATACTGTTTTTCCATTTTGGTAAGAAATGCGCTGAACTGTGTTCACACGGTTACTCTCCTCCTGTCCGTATAAGCATATTATGTTCCCGACTATAAATTACATAACATAATTCAGGCTATTGTAATTTGCGTGACTCCAGGCTTCCGCCGCTAAATAGATGAGATCTTCGTTCCTATTGGCTATTACGCAGCGAGTAGTGGTAATTTCTTTTCGGCGTTACGGGACAACTTACCGGTCCCATCTTCAGGGTCGAGAATCCAAAAAAAGGGTGGGACCGATGGGTTGTCACGAAACGTCGGTAAGAAATTACCACTACTCGGTGCATAATATCCCGAAATAGCGCAGTTCACTTCTATTTTAATTTGTTTGTTAGTTATATCCAGCTGCATGTTACTAAATTTCAAATTTGAAGTCAGGATTTAACAGTGTTTTTGAACAGGTATTTTTTATTGTTTAAGCAGAGTTGGTCAGGAAATTAAAACAAAGTTATTTTTACAAATATTTGCAGACATTTCATGTCCGTTTTAGTATAAAAATCTTTCTGTAAGTTTTATTTCGTCGAAGGTGCACGAGAAATTCAAATAAATGTATTCGTACGCGAGGAATTTCCCACGATGCAAGATACCTCATGTCTGCCGGCTATATATAGAAGCTCTTTCTTAAACCTGGGATGTAAATTCTAAATTAAATGTGTTTCGGGTAAAACGCAGATTAAAAATAAACAAATAAATATAAATTTCGGTCTTCTTGCTGACTTGCTACGGTCTGGACGTTCCGAGTATCGAATTCTGGTGGGGGAAGCTATTTTCCGCACCCGTCCAGCCCGACCCTGAGGCATAGCCAAACTTTTTACAACTGGCACCGGGTTTCTTTACCGTGGGGGGGGGAGGGGGTAAGGCGGCTGGGGCGTGGCGTTGTCCACCTACCCCCATCAACCGTCGAGGGTAAAGAAAGAATAGAGCTCTACATGTACTCCATCTTTGAGCCTTCATGCCTGTTATAAAATGAATTTTACACTTTACCTGATTTTCCTGTGGTTCCACGTACTATACCTGTTTAGCGTGACGAGTTATCCTTAGACTGCACAGGTTTCTCCTAATCCGATGGCCAAGCCAAGCCATCCGGCGGTTCGGGTGTTATGTACAGTACTTGGAACACTAAAGAAAATTTTTATGTAACTAGTGAGCTTTCCTGTTATATGATTGTCTGTATGTCACTAGGATGCTAATCAGATTTTAAGTAAAATTATCGACATTACATGAACTACAAAATCCTCGTACTTTTAGTAAATAAATGCATAAGAGCTTCATTTTTTTTAAATATTCTCTTCGTCATTGTCTCTGTAATATTTCAACTTCCGATATAAATATGTAATTAAACATATGGAATGTTCTGTCATTGTCTGAGAGATTTTCTCTGAAACACCCTGTGTAATCTCAGACATTCATTTGCAAAGATTTGTCGAGGAAGTACTGATATTAAACATTTCGCTTTATATCAATGCCATATGAGGGCGAATTGTGACTACTTTGCATACGCGAATAAAGAATTCATGTAACAGAAAATTCTCATGTAGAAAGAAACAAGCAATGAATGTTACAGTACAGAACGAATAAAAGTTAGCACTAAAAGTAAATAAGTGACAGTAAAGCGAAGATTATTGAAAAATGTGAGCAGAAATTTGCAAAAGGTAACAGTGGAATTTGTGGGTGGGAGGAACGCAGCAGAAAGAATGTAGGGGAGCAGAAGAATGAACCGCTTATTCTACAGCGGCGTGTAAGTAACTAGTGAAATCACCGCGCTGGTATTTTTCACGAGTCGCAAGAAAAACATTTGCAAATCTCCATGACTACTAGCTCATTTATTTTATAATATTCTTGTTTGTCTTACTTATATGTTAGGCCCTATGTATTTGACATCCAAAATGTGAAATGATAACGAACAAAGTACCAGTTTGTGGCGAAAATTAAATTTCAAATTCCCCCTCCGCCCCGTCACCACATAGAATCATCTAAATTTACAGTCTGTGACAAAACATATTATTACAAATTTGTAGTCAATAAAGTTTTCACGTTATGGATGCAATTTTGGTCCGAATAGGCCACTTTGGAGATTGGAGTATTTGAAAAGATAATATTAAAGTGTTTATTAAAGAAATTCAATACATATTAACGCCGGGAGTGGATTTGTTTGGCTCATGATGGAGACAAGTGGCCGTATCTTTTGGACAAGGTGATACGGTAAATTTTCAAGTTACATACAGGATGATAGAATTGTTTGATTAAGTGAGCAACTGTTAGATTGTCGTGTTACTCTGTTTTAGAATAGTATTTCATTATAATAAACACTAAAATATATAGAGTTCCAAATTACTGTATTTTACGATGTTAGTAATTAAACCAATGAATACGTTTTATTAGACAATAACCTCCAACTGTCTATAGTATTACTCCTACATGTTTCGGCCTACTACATGATCATGCTCTTGGGGGCCAGAACGGGTAGAAGTATTGTAGACAGTTAACCGCTTGCTTGCAAATGATGTGTATTTGTTGTTTAATGACTAAGATTGTACTCAGACGTACATTACACCGCAGATATGAAATGCTTTTGGCCCGAAGCTAATACTAATGTTGATACAGAAGTAAAAACAGACCGTCTGAACGCAGTAGGAACTTCAAATGATCCGACGAAAAGAAGAAGATACTCTTAAGATATATGTATATATATTTCCCCTTCGCGCACGAATATAAATTTGCTTCTAAAAGGCTTCTTTCGCCGCACTTTTGGCAAATGTACTCGAGGGAACTCGAAATGACGGGACTAGAATGTGGGTTCGTGATTCCTTATTTATCGGAAAACTTTGTATATCTCCCGTTGCTGTCCCTAGAAATTCGCCATTTAGGATGTTGCGAAAGTAGAGGAAGTTACTTACATTCTTTTTCCATTATATTATGTGAAAGAACGGATATCTGCTGAAGATACGCAGCGCTGAATGCTTTTAAATGACCGTATTCTGCGCAGTATCCATTTTCACTTTTTTTTTTTTGGTGTGTACCATTGAAAGTGTAACAAATACCCACGAAATAAAGAAAAGTGTTCCATTGAAATGCTGTGTGTGTCTATATGTACCTTTAGCTGGTGTAGTATTGAACAGTGCGCCTAGGGTGTGAAACAGGTTCTCTTCTCAAATCCATTCATTTTAAAGTGTACCTCATATAGGTGTCAGTGCACCAGTTTCGATTCGTACGAGGGGCGGAAATTTTGTAGGCAGTGCAGTGGCTAACCTAAGTGCTGGACGTCTGAGGAATCGTCGTTCGATCCTCTGCGAAGGCAAGATATCCTTCTATATATGCTGTAACCAACGTAACGAAACACGTCACACTCTTCGACACATACTCACACTCAATACATACCGGACCGACACAACGACAGAATCAACAAGCAGATTGTATATACGGCCACCATACAGGACTTCATAAAAATTGCAACGAAAATATAATTTTGGCCATTTTGTTATATGTAAAACAATTTTAACATTTTAATGATTTTAAACATTGAGCTTCAACAAATAATATATGTGAAATATTAAATCGTATCACCAAGACTGCATTGACGTATTTAGCAGGTACTGACTACGAGCTCCCTGAAGATGACACATTAGTGTCGAAACATGTAGGGGAAGTATAATAAATTGTCAATTAATTGTGCGTTTGTTGGTTCATTGTACAAAATAAAAAAATTAAAAACAAAAGATATTCTTCTATTCCTGAAAGAGTCCAGGTAGGCACTGGGGCCGACCAAACCTTGTATTCGATGGTGTACTGGGGGAACATTCCCCAGAGTAGATGTTGGCTTGTGAAGCTGTCCATTTTCGCCATCTAGTGCCGTCGTTAGGAATAACTGGGTCTGTACTTCCACTCCCTTCATGTTCCTTTATGATATGCACAGGGACAATTTTACGTTTACCGTCATGGGCAGGAAATGTTATGTAGTTCAATGCTGACAGAGTGACCCTCAATTCAGCTTCGTATTCATCGCTAGCTGGGGCAGCCTCTAACACCGGAGATAAGCAGGCAGATGTTGAAGCTAATTACACCGCCCCCCCCCCCTTCTTGGGCCGATAATAAGAATACTTGGCTATACATCTTAACTCAGTCCTACATTCGCACAGGGTTATGTTTAATTAATTAAAAACCTATTTATTTTTTCACATATTCTGAAGATTTGCACCTAAAGATTTATTGATTCTTAGATAGTTTAAAGACGCTGTTGCATGTTACAATATATATACCGGCAGTATTAGATACAGTAACATACAAAATGTGGTAAACCTACTACATTTTTTAGCTTTCTTCAGCCACTTGTATAGCTTTACCTTTTACCTTTTACTTGTAAACAGTTTTTCCCTACTGGCTAATTGCAAATTCAATATTATCCATGTTCCATGCAGTAAGACAAGTCACAATATATATATATATATATATATATATATATATGTGTGTGTGTGTGTGTGTGTGTTTTTGTTTGCATATATGTGTGTGTGGGCAGGGTAGCACAGTCGGTACAGCGACTGAGCTACGGGCTGGAAGGTCCAGGATCGAATCCCGGTGGGGACGAGATTTTCCGTCCATTCAGACCGGCCCTGGGGCCCACCCAGCCTCCTGTAAAATGGGTACCGAGTCTTTCCCGGGGGTAAAGTGTGGCTGGGCCGTGCTACTGACCACTCACCCCCTTCTAGTGCTGTGGTCATGGAAGAGTAGAACTATAACTCTACCCACCCTCTGGGCCAAACCGGGCCTGTAACGGGGTCATTTTACCTTTTTTTTTACCTTATATATATATATATATTTATATATATACACACACACACACACACACACAACTGCATTATACTTAAGTACAGGGATAACGAGTATGTGCCTATATATGTCTTTATATCTTTATGTCATTGTGTATAATTCTTGTGCAGGGTTTTCATAAGAAAATGAGAGGAAGTTGAAAGTCAATAATACAGGACTCTTGCTGTATAAAACAATGAAAGTGGCAATACTGGGTTCCATAACTCAAATAGTTCTTCGCACACCAGATGTCCCCAATTAATTCTCGCTCAAGGTCACAACGTCTCAGTGTCTGTTTGACTTTGCTGGTGCCGTTGCACCTTTTTGACAATGCTTACGGACAAAAGAAAGCGCAGTGTGTCTTGTGGTAATATAGCCCATGTGAAATTCTTGTGTTTTTGTTGTAGAATAAAACATATTTCGTTCTTTGTCCGTTACTCTGTTTTCTTTAGTGGTCGCCTTCAATCCTATCATTCTTGTACAAAAACCCGGTACATACGGTGACCTGTCTTACAGCACGGAACATGGATAATGCTAAATACGCTGTTACATTTGACGTTCAGGGAATCGTGCATCGTGATAAATTCTTATAATAAAACCAACAAGATGCACTAATTTCTCAAATTTATTTTTGGAATAAAATTCTACTTGTTACGGACAGTTCCTCTGTCCATCATCAGGAGATTTTAACTGTACACACAGCAATGATATATGTCGTACAGTGAAAAACTCCTGGTGATGGACAGAGGAACTGTCCGAAACAAGTAGAATTTTATTCCAAAAATAAATTTGAGAAATTAGTGCATCTAGTTCGTTTTATTTTAAGAAGTTTGTTTTATTATAAGAACGCTGTTACGTGTTGAACCATTACTTCCTTGCCAGTAAAGTAAAGGTGGACCTACACCATTAGAAGCCTGAACACGCCATTAGAGCTCCAGGAGATTGAGGCTCCAAGAATTTGTAGACAATGGGCACATAAAGGTAGTAAGGTTGCCAACCAAACACACCGGCCGCCTTTACTCCCAGGATATATCTCTGGTATCCATTTCTGTTATAGGCTGACCCGACCCCAGGACAGCAGTGCGGTCGGAAGAATTAAGTCGATTATTCCTTCGGGAATAGAACCTGCGTCCTTTTTTCACAGTGCCTGAACCAACTTCGTCACCATGTTCACCGCATACCAGTATCTACTGAAATGGAAAAAACCGCATATGGCGTGAGATAGATCTGAATGTAGACGTTCGTGTTCTGTTTTAGAGAGCTCTTTCATTATTTAGTTAAGGAGAAATAGCAAGTGGGCTTAAAATATCCGACAGTTTAGCAGCTAACCCAAGAGGATTCAAAGTGGATACATTCCAAATACAAATTGGGTGTGTCGCTTCTACAAAACCTTGTTGACTGGACAGCAGATAGCTGAAAGAGAATAAAGTTGCGGCAATCGGTCTTACTAATAATGTCACGTGGACCTCATTTTTCTCGGATAAACAACGCTTTATTTCTTATTTTCCAGATAGGCCTACTAGTGTCATCAGAGATAATAGAATTGATCGGCAAAGCGACTGGACTGAGGACACTGAATCATCTGTAGAGTGTATTGCATTAAAGTAGGTTTGTGGAGGGTTATGGATGATAAATTGAAAGGAGGCGCACGTGGCCAAAATGGCTTCTTCACAGCCAAATTCTTTGATTCTTGAGCTGACAATTAATACGAATATTTAAATGGAGCTGATCAGGTTTTCTGATAATGTTTCAAGTGTTAAGAGCTGGGATATGTTTCTTCAGTCCTTATTTTGCAAGATGTTTTATGTCTGGAATTTTAGCAGCGAAAGAGTATGAAGGCATTCCAAGTTTGAAGAAGTGTTTGTGCCCACCATAACAGCAGTCTGTAAGAACGTGTTCGGGTCTGCGTTTCAAATGAACTGAGAGAGACGGCCGGCCACACAGTGCTGCATAGTGCTTCGTTCAATTCTCGGTTTGACTCTAAAACCTCATAAAGCCTTAACCTGTTCGCGAAAGTAATTCAAAACTTTTTGAATTACAAATTTACAAACCAGTTTTTATTGCCAGCGTAACAATCATTTAAGTCTATATTTTTCATGCCGTGTGGTACTGTGTCAAAGCTGGGCTATATCAAATGAAGAGATCAATTGTCTCTGTGGTATGAAGTCGAAATGCCATTGGAACCGGATTGGAACTGATTTCACTAAAGAAAGTGTTATTTTATTCATTTCCTGCAGGCCCGCATTACCAGAACCTGCGTAAGCATTGAGTGAGTTGTCGCGGACAGGCGACAGGGGATGATTCTGCAGCTTAGATATCAGACAAAGGACTGAATCACGTGACACAGAACACATGCTGTAAGTACAGAACTCTCACCTTAATGATACGACGTACAAGGAACCGAACTTAACTCGAAGCTGGTACCCTGAATTTGACGCTATTCAGATCTTCACTTAAATTCCCACTTTATTTATGAATTCTTCTTGGACAATGCGTTCCTCGATTCCATAATGTCTGCTTCGGTAGATGCATGTTTGGCCTGTTGCCCACATTCTTACATTACATTTGCGCGCGCGCTTCTTCGTTAAAACTGCATTTCGTTGCTTTAAGTGTGAGTTGCGTCGCCTTGCAATGGGCCGTTTGACTTATGATGTTGTCAGGTTTAGTGGAGTTAAGGCTAGGCGGAGTTGTTACATGAGACCATGATATTTCAGGTAGTGTTGTTTTTTTGAGATGGTTTTTGGTAAACCTCTTCCGCTTTACGAACAGAAAAACAAGGTTTTCATTCCGCCGCCATGGTCACGTGTTAGGTTGCTCTTCACACTTGTGGTCACACAGTGAAATCAGACATATTGTTTGAACCACAAGAGTTATTTTTTATATTTTGGCCTAAGTTCACTGGTCACGGAATAATAATACTCATAAAACTTGAAAAAATATTGCTTGTGAGGGATATTATTAATATAGTAGAGAACGCATTGATACCTGATATAAGCTGCGAAAAATGACAATGTTGAACTCATCCGTCTTCTTTATTAATGTCCTTGGCTGATAAGCCAATGCTGATGGGAGAAAAGATGTAGAACAATTTATTTAAACAATGTCTGGACATACTGTCTTTTGCTGATGTGAACTAACATGACAAAAACGTGGAAAGTTAGTTTGTGTTGTCGAAACCAACCGCAATCACAGTTGGTCGCTAAACCTGTAGTTATGTCGGATGTTTTAACATCTCACGGATCGTTTAGTTTTAACTTTCTTTAGTGCCAAAGTTCTGACTTGTCTGAGTCAGAAACTCGCAGTGTGTTGAACATTTACGTTACAGTGGTATGTGTATGTATTCTGTGCCTTCCTTTATAAAAGAATGTAGTTAGGGGTTTCCCGCTATAGTCATTGTCACCGGAGATTATTTCACTATACGCCAATAACCGTCTGCTTCTTTAAATTTAGATTTTATGTGTCTTCTTGGAGTAAGAATTGAATAATTCAATATTCTGATGAAATTCCTCTTCCAAAGTGTGTATTGGATAATGAGAAAGCTCTTTCCGGGGGTAAAGCGACCGTGGCGAGAAGCTGACTCTTCATAACCACCTAGTGCCGAGGTTAAGAATGTGTGGAGCTAATCCTCCACTCCCCACATGTTCCTTCGCGGCTTGCAATGGGAAGACTTTACTTTGTGTCTCAGAAGGTCATATTAATTAGATGTAACGTCCAGCGCGAAACCCGGTGTGTGTCCAACCCTGCGCTGGTGGGCTTGCTGACGGTCCACCCACGTACCGCTTATGTTTGCTAGGATATTTATTGAGTTCTGAGCTCATCAGTGGCATTTTAATGGTCCTGTGTTTCTGAATTACGTCACAATTACGTTTACAAATATTGTGTTAATATTCACCGTGTGCGAGAAAGGAAGGTAGACCATTGTTTAGAGCCAGTTTCCCCTCATATGTTGGCGTATGAAATCTCCCAAACATCGCAACAGAATCTGATTAAATTATCATGACCTTAGTCTCAACAACGATTATATTTTCAGACTATTATTAAAATAAGAATGAGCATCAAACAAACCTGTTCCACTGAACAAATTATGCAGCATCCTAATGTATCATAGTTACATTCAAGGTGTTTCTGTACTGCACGCGAAATTTTGTGACTTACCTAACAGTGCAACAGATTTGAGGCCACCTGATGATTACCAGTTGATAGTAGAGACATGTTGGAGGGTTAAAAATTTTATTCCATCCATTAATATACCAATATTATATTTTCCGTTGCATTTCGTTTTTCTTATCGATATCGATCATTGTCGGTAGATTTTATTTTCTTTTTTATTCGACTCACACAGGAACCACTTTATATGAAAATTAAATCGAACATTATCGAATTCCTGCATGAGGATGGCTCACTGTATAACACGTTCCTTTATATTGTACAGGGGTGCTTATAAGTTTTAGCCCGACCAGGAAGCAAACAAACTAATATTTCTGTCAGAATGGTGTGAATTTCCTTCGGCGCCTTGACTTGCAGGAAAATAAAAACTTGATGACAGCTCGCGTCTCGATATTGTCGAAATCGCGCGCGTCCCTGACATGTTTCCGAGCTTGTTTCATTCCTGGTCGGGCTAAGGACCCTGATGTAATCTGGATGTTATTAATTTCTGCAACATTTAGTCTACATGGAATATTTATTTTCGAAATTTAATTAATAGATTTGTGACTGTGCAGTGGAACGTCTTTAATGCTGATGGTTCTAAAAGAGTATATTTATATATGTGAAAAAACTGAAAACTATGATCAATGAGTTGTGCAGAATATCCAAGAATACAATTGCAAAATATGTGTGCAGGTTTTAACCTTTATCTGATGCTCAGTTTTGATGTTAAAGTGACTTTTGAGTCTTTTTAATGAATATGTGAATGTTCTCTTCACGTCTGTAAATTCCTGCGTCCCTATATATCTAGTGACGTGTTCGCATTGCTGTGTTCTTGATACTGCAATATGGAAATCCGTCCAGCCCTCGAGATGTGTGCGTTGATTTCATTTCCAAATTTAGATCCAACCTATATTCATGCACATGGACAGCAGAAAGGTCACTGCAAGTCCCTCACAGTGCTGTGCTCTGAAAGTTGTGAATATTCTATGATTCTCACATAGCAAACTGTTACAGTTCCATTCAACTCCTTTTGGCGTCCCCGCCATGGTGATGCAAATTAGTACGTGAACTGACACAGATGGCACTTCGCGAGACATGTCGGTCAGCACACACGTTGCCGGCATTTCTTATTCTACGTGTATCATCGTCATCGTCATCTTCATCATCGTCTTCATCATCTTGGATGATGTCTTTTTTGCATTAGTTGTTTTGCCATTGTTTTCTTTACCACAATAATAATACTTTGAAGATGGATATTAATTACTGTACTCAGATTTATCGGTCTTACTAATTGATTATTTTTTTACTCTATTTTTGAAATTACATTTCATACAGCCAGAGATTTATGCTTAAGGCGGTTAGTCCCCGGATTTGTCAACGCGGAGGTTCGGGTTGGATCCCAGATGGACACAGCAGCACTCGGAGTGCTTTTTCTTTTATTCCCTGTCAGTGTTTTTCCACCAATACTGTATACTCATATTTCATGCATGACCGAAGCTATATGATCTATATAATTCACTGCGTGGCTGAATAAAACACTCCTTTTCGTCTAGTATTATTATCGGGATTTCTAATTTTGTTGTACTGCGTCAGTTACATTTGGTCATGCCCTAAGATTTGTTTTATTTTTATGATTGTAGTGATATATATATATATATATACCCTTTAACCTTTCATGTTCAGTGGTAAGTTAAACATTAAATAGTTTTAGAGGACATCCCGTTGTGAATATTAAACTAAAAGACAACAAAACTGTTTCTGGTTCCAATCAAACAAAACAATATATATTATTTTTATCTTGACGACATGTTTCGGTCAGTTGTCCATCATCTGTCCATCATTATAAAACTGAGAGTAAGGTACATGCAGTACAAATAGCATTCATGTAATGCGGGATCCTTACAAATGTATTAAAAATAATGTAAAATAAATGGTTTTTATAGCCTGTGATATTTGAAGGTTTTTGTAATACTAAGCAATTGTTGGAGGCTTATATGAAATTAATATATATATATATATATTGTACATTTAAAAGCTTAATTATTTAAGTTGGATAATGTTTTGCTATTGAAATATATGTATATATTGTTTAGCCACATGTTATTGCACGGGATGTAAAGCCAGGAGTTTTGTGACTTCTGTCTTATATGTTGAAATTCGGACGCTATATGTAGATACTTAGACACTGTTCCGTGTTTTATTTACGTCGGTGTTTATCTTAGTCACATCGGTGTAAACCGCGGTTTGTGTCTACCAATGCAGTAACCACTCGTTTTTGCGGAGTATTGGAAGGCTCGGCATATACATGCATGTCGTATTGCGTTGCAACTTGAATGCTGTTTGCACTGCATGCACCTTATTTTAAGTCTTGTAAAGATGGCCTGTAATGAAGTGAAATTTGAGATCTGTTGGAATGAAATTTTAGAATTTACCTTTGAAAAATTAAGTTGATACTGGAGTCATTATGCAAGATTACACATTATATGGAATTCCACACCCTGCTGCAAAGTGGACATTGTTTGTGTGTGATAAAACTGAAACGCAAGGTTTTTGCTGAATACCAGAGGTAGCCACACACCTATACCGAGATCAAACAAACAATATGGTGCACTGACAAACAAGACGGATACTGTAGTATTTGGATACTACAAACCGAAGTGACACAGGACGGTAGCAAAATAAGAAAAAAACAATTAAATTTTTAAAAACTAAATTTATTCTTGAAGATTCTTATCGTGAACATCGCCGCCGTCGTCGTCGTAGATTGGTTCTATTCGGTTCAGTCTGACGTTCAGTCGTCCAGAAGTTCAGACGCACAGAAGGAAAAGAAACGAGTCTCTCAGGTAGCACTCACGGAGCTGTCTGTCAGACAGACGGTCTGACAGACGTTCAGTCGTCCAGAAGTTCAGACGCACAGAAGAAAAAGAAACGAGTATCTCAGGTAGCACTCACGGAGCTGTCTGTCAGACAGACGGTCTGACAAACGTTCAGTCGTCCAGAGGTTCAGACGCACAGAAGGAAAAGAAACGAGTCTCTCAGGTAGCACTCACGGAGCTATTGGCGAGTGTGAATTTGGAAGTTACCTCACAGCCATGGGGCCCACCACCTTGCTGATAGTCTGTACCTCCTTCTTGCGCCGACAAGGTAAGATGATTTATCTTGAGTTGATAAAGTTCTGTGGTTGTTCTGGTTAGTAACGAGATTCCAATTTAGGACACTGTCAGCCTAAATCTGCAGGCACGTCGCTGCTCTTCCCCCTTTTTTGCTATTGTATTCATGATTTGTAATAAATCATATAGTAGGAAAGGTTTATGTTTGGTTGCTGTCTCTCCTGTTGCTGAATCCTTAGGCACCGAAGTTGATAAGAAAGGTGAATTAGGGACTGATCTCTCGCAGTTCCTACAATATTATTGTTATTATTCATGGGAGAGATGGCGGCACGCTGCCGGATCAGGGCCCAGGATTCTGAGTTCGAGTTCACTGTTCTTCTCCCACAGTGCCATAGTAAGGTAAAGCAGTCCCATTATAGGCCTGGACAGGCCCAGAGGGTTCCAGGAACTTAAGGTTCCCAGAATTCGTGACAGCGGTACAGGATGGTGGTAAGGTTGTCAGCCTTACGCACCGGCCAACTTTACCCCCAGAAAATGCTCCTGGTACTCATTTCTGTTAGAGACTGAGTCGACCCCAGGGTCATAGTACGATCGGAAGGCTTTTATGTCAATGATAAATCCACTGAAACCAGCTGGGATCGAACCAGCGACCTTCCGATTTGTAGCACAGCACCTTAGCCACTGTGCTACCGCGGTCCCCCCATAGTGTCACAGTATCTGACGTTATTGGTGTAACTTGGTTTATCGAAAGTTTGGGCCTTTGTGGCACAGTATGGCCTGATGATGGCCAATTGTCGGAAACATGTCCTCAGAAAAAAATAAAATAAAACATATTTTTGTGTTTGACTGAAACCAGAAACTATTCTGTTGTTTTTTAACACTGAAGACTCTATATTTTGCCTACAGTGTGTTTATTTGTACTGTAATTCTGACGGTAAACACCGACCATGTCTGCATGCACTTTTAGGCGGTTGAAGCATATGTTTTCTGTCAAGTATGAAGTTAATATTGATATAAAGAGTAATTCCTTTTCCTCCTGAAAGATTAAAAAAGAAGTTAATTTGAATTGTGGCTATTTCACAGGAACTCTCATTTATTATAACCGTGACTGTACTGCAAGGATTGTTTCTGTGCATTCGTGACCTATTATTTTCTTCAAGTGTCACGAATGAGAATTTTGTAATTATTTATCCAGTGCTTAAGGACATGCAGAGACAATGCTTCTTATTGGCCCACACAGCTTTCATTCAAATCATTCGTAATTAACATTCACTAATAATATTTTATTTTACATACCCACAACAATAAATAATTACATGAAAGTACATATAGAGGGTGTTTTCATAAGGTGTACCAAATTTCGGGGTATTAGTTTATGAGTAATTTTGAATAAAAGACTTTCCACCTACATGTGCGCGATTAAAAACCGTTGCATTATTGTGAACATTTTGATGTTTCATGTTACTGCACCTCTTGTGAACCACCTGTACCTCACATTGACTCCCACCTCTTGCAAACACTACTCCCTCGTGCTTTAAACTGTGTCCATGTCTGTAGCCTCGTGTTAGCCTCTTGTCTGTAACAAAGGCATGTAATACTTATTGCTTTTGCTTAGGCTAGCATAACCTAGTCGGTGTAGTGGCTCGCTATGGCCTGGACCGTCCGGAGATCTAATCTCTTTGACGGAATCGAACCTGTGACCTTCCGGCTTGTGCAGAGGTATACCTCCATTGATTTATGACTCGGTACTGGATATAGCTGACTTGTCAGTTTCAAACTCTGGCCGCTTCACCTCCGTAGAAGGATGCTGGGCGGACATAAAAGTCGGTGTTTGGATAAGAAATAAATGCTTTGCCTGTGCCTGGAATCGAGCAGCGATTTCTCGGTCGTCCAGTATGTAGCGTAGTCACTACACTAACTGAGATAATTCTGCTTAAACACCACTAAATCCTATAAATAACTTGATATGCAAATGCGCCCTTTCTGACGCTCGGTGTTGCTCTTTACATTTCGGCCGCTCTATAACCCAAGTCAAGATCTCCGGTTCCCACTGGACAGAATTGTGTCACCCGCAGACGAACTTCAGCCGGTGAAAAACACAAAAATTTACTTCTGTACCGCGAATCGAACCCCGACCTTTCACCCAATAAGAATGATAACTGGCCGACCTAATACCGTCATCTGTTATACGACCTACAGCATGCGGAATCTGAAAATATGAGCAGGTACTTAAATCCATATTAAATTGCAGGCTGTATTCAATGTATTTAGTGTGCTAAATGAACTTGTATAAATTCTGTTTATTTACCATTTCCCAGTACGGCATATTTCTCGCCTGTATTTGTCGTGCTACACAGTTTTGAAGCTAATGGCAGAAGTTCTCAGTCAATAAACGGAAAAATTTTTTACAAAGTACCTGAATGCAGCGCGGTTCAAAATAATTAGTTTCACGCTTCAATCTATGAACCTCATGAATATGAGGCAGATATGCTGAACTGGAGGTGAGACGTTATTACAAGTTGCCTTGATTGAAAATGTTTAACCATGCCCTTTCAGGGTTGGGTTACTTTATTCTCGCTTGCAAGAGGAAACAGTTTCTACTGAGTTGTGTTTTGGAAAGGCAGCTGAGGTCTCCCAACACAGAAGAGACAGTACACTCGATTAGGTAGAGGAATGTTTTCATCAGAGACGACGTGTTCTAACTATCCTTCCCGAAGAAATTACTTTTGCCTGATGCACGAACACCAGATGGCAACAGTTCTACTGTGTAGATAGTAATTTATAAAAACAGAACCCAACGGTTGTGTCTGAGTGCTCGAAGGAGCACACAATTGCAGTTATATAGTGGGGTCATAGGTTATTGTGGTATCGGGTGTCATGCTGAAAATCTGAGACCCTTCTAATTGTACTTTATGATATATTTGTTAACTGCAATTGGGTTGACACCCGGTGGCAGCAGTACAGTACACATTTACACGCAAACAATACACAGAACAACACCATGAAACAGAATACCCAGAACGGGACATACATAACAATAAGAATACACAAACATAACAAAAGAAATACATAGCAATAAGAATACATAATTTGCAATATTAAACAGTAGCATGCAAAACATAAGACTATATGTACAAGGATACAAAATAGAATCAAAAGAATATGAAAGAATGTGATAAAAGAAACAACCATATAAGCAGCAAACTTCATATGATCTATATATATGCTGATAATGATATACACTCTATTACTAAGACCTTCACTCCACTTCACTACACTTCACCCAGTTACACTTCACTCCACTTCACTACACTTGTCGACACTTCACTTCTTCCAATTTAAAATTCACCCAACTACACTTCACTATCATCTCATTTGGCTTAAACCCGTTTAAATTTCCTACCGCTCCATTTCACCTCACATCAGTACACTTCACTGCACTTTTAGACGATTTTCGCCACACTTTTATTCCTTTCGCTTCACCCCGTTTATAAAAGCTTTCCTAAATCTCTTTCTAAAAATTTTAGGTTTATGAAGGAAAGTCACTAACGCTTCTGCAGGCAGTTGGTTCCAAGTTTTAATGGTCCTATTTACAAAGGAGTACTTTCCAATATCCGTTCTTTGCTTCCTGTCCGTAATTTTCCGAACATTATCAACCCCACTAAAATATTAAGGCCTTTGCAACCTGTCGTATACAGGGTGTCCCAGCTCGTTTTCCAGAGTACGCTTTAAAAAGTGCACATAAGCATGCTATCATCCTACGCTGGACCAAGGATTCCCAGTCAAAACCTTCGTATGATTTGTAAATTAAGCAACTTTCTTCTGTACTCCGTCTAACGCATTTATCTGTCCTTCTCTGCATGGATCCCAACATGCAGACCCATATTCCAGAATAGGACGTGCCACTGACATGTAGGTTAAATTTATTTGTATTCCATTTCCTTTTTTGAGAACACGCATTACAAAGCGATGTGCCTTCCAGGCTTTTTGCACTGTGTAATTTACTTGGTCCACGCAGTTTAAATTTCTTCGTAAGATTATTTCCAAGTATTTACAACTGCTCGCTTCCGAAATTTTTTGGCCACCATCGGAATAACCAGTGGATTTTTTACCCCTAGCTCTCCTAAATCTTATTGCCTTACTTTTACCGGGTTTTATTTTCATCTCATTTTCTACCGCCCACTCCCCTCTCCAGTTCCTTCCACAACCTTACTATGTTTTTTTTTATGATTTTCCTACACATTATACAATCATCAGCGAAGAATCTAATACTCGAGTCGATGTTCCTCCAAGTAACATTTACGTACACTAGAAACAGTAGTGGGCCCAAAACGCTCCCTAGCAGCACACCTGAGCTTATCTTATTGCATTGGGGGTATCTGAAACTATATGGCATCAAATTTGGAGAATGATGGGTTTGAAAAGTATTTGACACAAACCGTTTGTGGCCTAGTAGAGTCAACGCCAATCTGTGAGGGATTTGTAGTAGACAAAGTGACATAAGGACAGATATTCTCCCAAATACTAGGGTTTTCGCTACCAGTATCATTTCTCCAGTCCTCCATTATAATCTACGCTGCATAATCCCGGAAGTTGACTCTGTCGTTACTACAAAATCTCTTTCTCCCTCGCGATTCTGTCTCATCCTAGAGGAACGGAAGTAAAGCAAAATCTTGATCACAGTAGACGATGTCACGGTCCAGGTACTAGTCATGCACGCCAGGCTAATGTGATCGGTGACATTTAAGAGCAACAATAGCATACTGACAGATATATAGTGTGTGGAAGCACTAAGCAGTTACTTGGGACGTCACAAAACATAAAGGTACCTAAAGATTTTAAGCATATTCAAGTCCTAGTATTTTATTTCATTCTTTGGCGCTAGACCTAGATGTTGCCTAGACTGTCATTCTTCATGTATTCGAAGAAAAGTAATGGTTACGTAGAAACATTCTGCTGGTGGATTTTGTCCACCTTCGGATATACAATTGAAACACAATATTTCAGAATCCGACCTGCTTCCGTCTTGAAGTGACAGGTGCCAGTATATGCACCTATTCTGGTGGAGTCCTTATAAATTCTCCCAGTCACTGGTCCGGCTTCCGTAATGTCGTGCTTAAATCTTACATTTGACGATGTAAAAATTCCAAAACGAGAGTGTTTCTGAATGTTTTGCAGCAGGGCTGACAAACTTTAAACCTCAGGAGCGCCACATGATTTGTTAAGGACTCGCCTGAGAACCGCATGTGTGCATATTTGTATCGATAAAAGGGCAGGTTGAATTAACTATAAGGTCGTTATTTAAAAGCAATAAGTTAGACTAATACCGCGCTACAAGTCGGAAGGTCGCTGGTTCGATTCCCGCTGGTTTAATTGAAAATATTCATTGATATAATCCTTTCGGCCGCACTATGGCACTAGGATCGACTCAGCCTCTAACAGAAATTAGTAGTAGGAATATTTACTAGGGGGTAAAGCCAGCCGAAGCTTATGGCTGACAATGTTACCAACTTCATCTGCCGATGGTCTTCAAATATGGGATCCTCTACCTCAGGAGCCGTCAGGTCTTGTCCAGAAACTGTTTTACCTTTATTTTACGTTAAAATTACTGTTGAATTGGCAAGGTAGCAAGGTAGCAAGGTAGCAAGGTAGCAAGCCGTGCTAAACTCGGTGTGCTGTCTTAAAAAGCATCGGTTACAGTTTCTACACTTTTTTTTTTGCTAATGAATTTGCCATTATTATTTTCTGTAAACTTATTACAGTATGTCTGTTAAACTGCATTACTGAAATTATTCAGGCGACCGAGGGCCGCAAGCTGGTCAGCTCTGTTGTA
>Ga0136643_10001822_pt1 | contig 26748 bp, 17 predicted proteins | sample TergutLab28metaG_FD_96883 | JGI IMG/M metagenome (GOLD analysis project Ga0136643, IMG submission 96883) | Labiotermes labralis P1 segment gut microbial communities from Petit-Saut dam, French Guiana - Lab288 P1 (version 3) (version 3) | ecosystem: Host-associated > Arthropoda: Insects >... | reverse complement strand
CCAGTTGGTGTCATTGGAATTTTTCATTGACATAAAATCCTTCCGATCGCACTATGGCCCTGGGGTCGACTCAGCCTCTAACAGAAATGAGTACCAGGAGTATTTCCTGGGGTAAAGACGGCCGGTGCGTGAGGTTGACAACCTTACCACCATCCAGTGCCGTTGTCATGAAATCTGTGAACCTTAACTTCCTGGAACCCTCTGGGCCACTCCAGGCCTGTAACGGGATTGCTTTACCTTAACATTTTACATGACCTACTACTTGGGCTCAATAACTGAAATGTTGATAAATCTGGCGGTCTGGGGAGTGTTGGTACTGAGCACGGTTATACAAGGTGTTTAATGATGGAGTGCTTATTAGTACTGTGAAAGGAAGTCGTGGTGGTCCATTTTAAGAGAAAGTTTACTGTCCCGGAATTTGCCCGTAGGAAGTGAGACAAACCGCGACAGTTGGACTTCTCGCCGAGAAACGAAGTCAGAATCTTCCTAGTATGAAGCAGGATGATAGGCACTGCAGAGTGGCATTTAATCTCTTGCTCGCACCGCGGTATATTTACATAATTAAATGAAGTGGCGTTGCATTGAGGTATTATTAGAGTAAAATTTGGCTACAGTGATGTGGTCACCAGAAGACTGCACTGAAGTGTGGTCACAACAGGGATCCACAAATTTCCTACAAATCTTGGGGTCATCTTAAGATTCTAGGCGTCAGAAGTGTGACGCGAATCAAGATCCATACTGATGGTCAGCAAATATTACGCCCTAACATAAAAATTTATTTTTCCAAGTGTTTTGGCGTCCGTGATTGTGCATCTGTGGTTAGAAATGATATTTGGTTACACTGAAGTATGGTTACAATGAGATGTGGTTACACAGAGGTGTTGTTATAATGAAATGCAGTTACACTGAAGTGTGTCGACAATGAAATATGGTTACTTTGATGTATGGTTACGCTGAGGTATTTTTACATTGAAATGTGGTACACTGAGGTACGGTTACGATGAAATATGGTTACAGAGGTATTGTGACAATGAAATGTGTTTGCACTGAGGTGTGTCTAAAATGAAATATTATTACTTTGATATATGGTTACGCTGAGGTATGGTTACAATGAATTGTGGCTACGCTGAGGTATAGTCACAGTGAAATGTGGTTACACTGAGGTATGGTTACAATAAAATATGGTTTCACTGAGGAACTGTTACAATGACACGTAGTTAAACTGATGTGTGGTTACAACGAAATGTGGTTACACTGAGGTATGGTTACAATGAAATACGGTTTCACTGAGGTATGGTTGCAATGAAATGTGGTTACACTGAAGTATTGTTACAATTAAATGTCGATACACTGAGGTGTGTCTGCAGTGAATTTTGGATATGTTGTTGTATTGTTACGCTGAGGTATTGTTACAATAAAATGTGGTTACCCTGAGGAATTATTACAATGAAACGTGGTTACACTGAGGTATTGTTACAACGAAATGTTACGCTGAGGTACGGTTACAATAAAATGTGGTTACACTGAGGTATTGTTACAATGAAATGTGATTACACTGAGGGGTGGTTACAATGAAATATGGTTACATTGACGTAGGGTTACAATGAAACGTGGTTACAGCAGTTACAATGAGGCGTGCTAACACTGCTGTATGATTCTTTTGAGGTATGGTTATACTGTCGCAGGGTAACATTGACCGCTATAGTGGCTAAACTACGCGCTATACAACCGAGGTATTGTGGTTCGATTCCTGACAGGGGCAGGAGATAATTCTCCCTCCAAAGCGTCCAGAACAGATCTGCGGCCCAAATCGCGTCTGATTCGACGGGTAATGAGAGCTCTTCGCCCGGGCGTAAAGCGACCGTTTCGTGAAGTTCACGATTCATCTCCGTCTGCGAATTAGTGGAGGTGTACCTCCTCTCTCCCGTAAGCATTTATGGCGTGCTTAGGGACACGCTCACCTTTACCAAGTACTTGAGTTTAAAAGCCTGAAAACTACAAATGCGTTTAAATTCTTTTATAATATCAATGGTAGAGCTTTTCGTTTTGGAAGCATGTAGATCGGCTAATAAATGATTTTTCCTCTGTAGCATTGAATTTCGCCAAGAAGAGGAAAGTGCTTTATTCTGTAAACCTTTGATATATTGATAAATTAGCCTTATAGGCTACTGTTCCACTGTGTTATTTATTGGAGCGAGTTAAGAAGCACTACCGTCCGGGTGATTTTGTTGCATCTCAGTAACGATGTAGTCAACTTGTCCAGTAAAAGAATTAGATTTTTTCTCTCTCTTTTTGTCTTTATGTAATGGAAGACCTTGAATGAACAGGCGGGCTTCAGGTACGAGCTACGCCACGCCAAATTATAATGAACCTCTTCACACTTGATTCCTGGGCAGTGTCAGAGCGAGGGCAACTCGGACCTGCACTAGACGAGACACCTAAGCATCGTGTGGGAGAACTCGAACCATATTTGATTAGCGATGTACGTATGATGTGTGCTGTGTGATGTATTATCACCGTTCTGAAGGAAACAATGGAAAATATTTCAACGCTAACATAAATCTCTGGAATCCGCAACGGTCTGGGCAACCTGTTGTAACATCAGTCTAACCATGAGTTATTCGGACAAATGAATGACATCTCGGTTAGATCTGTTAGACACAAAGTACTGCATAGTATCCTTTCTAATTTTTTAATGTTCTGAACAAAATGAGAGAGGGAAGTGGCAGTATAAACGTGTTTTTCATTGCCAATAATCCACAATAACGAAACACAAATGTCAACACTTTATTATGTCTGCATTCATGTTATGCACTAGTGATGTTTCGATTGATTATAATAATTAGAAGTATGCAACGTTTAGTTGAAATGCATCGTCTTTAGAATTATAGACTTTTCCACGTGATTTCTGAAAACATTAGCCGTAAGACTTCTAGCTACGCCATCATACAACTTCGCAGCGAAAAGACCAGAGCTCCAGTCCAGTGCATGTCTGTTTCTGCATTCGAACATCAAATTTCATTAAGGAAAAGAGCTCCCGCTGAAATCGTACTTAAATTACTAACGATTTCCGAATTCGATATACTGTGTCTTTGTGCGTAAAGATGCATAGATCTCTTTTCCAAATTTAATGAGGTTTTTTTCATTTAATTGTTAGTATATTATTCACGCCGTTTGAAATTTTGATTCTTGGAATAATTTGGTTCCATTCTATGTGGCAACATTGCATCCTCCATCGCTTAAGGGGCTGGGATGGCGCGCAGAGGCTCGCCGACTAACATAAACAAAAAGTGTACAGCATTGCCAAGTTGTGTAGACTGATGGTTTGGCTACTGGATATTCGTTCTGGCGGGACAAACTGGTGAAAGAAAGAGATAGATACCGCGAGAGACGTGGAATGAGCAAGTGAGTGGGGGTGATGGAGGGACTGGATAAAGAAAGAGAAAGATGGTCGCGGGAATGCAGAGGAATGCCGAAGTTCCAGTCACCCACCCACCCCTTCTGTCTTACCGGCGGTGGCGACGACAGTCAAGGCGGCAGAAGCCAAACGAGAATCATATTCGCCGAGGCCTCCCATTCAGATGACGGAGTGAATTAACGTGGATACACGCAAGGGCGACACTCCGGTAGTAAAGTAGAAGCGAATTAGGTTTCCAAACTTACCGGAGAGAGAGAAAAAAAGGAGTTACATTAATTTATGAGTTGACATTAGTTCACTATCAGATAAACTTTAATATATGTAATATGGAATTACTTGTGCATAACAAACATTCAGAGTGCAAGGCAACGAAATACATTTCAGTTACCCCTACAGAAATAGATTTTTTTTATATATCTTGAATATAAAATGTATTTTAACGTTCGTACAGCTAACTCACCATCCTTAATTCACAAGACTCAAAAGCTTAAAATATTTCTTTGTTCAATTGCAGATAGCTATAAAATTCACTTCACCGAAGAAAGTTGTTCGAAACGTTCTTCCCTGCGGCTCTTTATTTCATGCTGTGCGTTTCAGCTAGCGGACTTAATGTATTTACTGCTTGGTTCTTAGTAGATGGGTTATATCAATATCATGATTTAGAGCAGGCGTGCTTTTTTGTTTTAGCGACATGTGTGATATTGATTTAGGGGTCCCATCGTCTGTTTGATGGTGTAACCCGTGCATTTCGTTTCCCATGCACGTGAGACATCAATATGGCAACGCAGCGCCGTGGCGCGAGAGCGAGTCTAAGCCGTTGAACATGAGGTCGGTTGTCTCCAAGTCGGGAGCTAGCTAGTGAGATCCCCGCCGCAGAGGCAGAGCAAAAACTTCAGCAAAAATTGTATGCAGTGGTACGCTGCGTAGCACCTCTATAGATGGCTCTTGCGTCAGCGGGTGCAGCCCCGTATGTCAGCCTATATTATTCGATAGTGCAACGAGCAGCATCTCGATATTTTAAGGAATATTGTAGGTCTGGTGAGTTATTTCTGTTTGTACGGTGAGATTCCTTTGGGTGTCTGCTTGCATCCGAAGGATAGAGAGAGAGGGAGAGAGAGAGAGCCGTCTCGCATGGGCACACGCTCGGCTTTAAGGCACCGCATCCCAGCTTTGTTTTTTGAAGTGTCTCGTTTTGACAGTTCATTGGATTAAGTTGTTCCTTCATGTCGTGTAATGATTAGTTATTAATGCACAGCTTCTTCTGTAATTTTTTTGCTTGCAAGTGTTTGGTTCACCCCATGTTTTGAGTGAGTGGCTTCAGGATAACTAATTTGCATCGCTAATAAACAACACGTAATAGGAAGAATATTATAAGTTACAAATAACAAAAATCGAAGTAGCATCAATGTGAATGTGTTCCGCTAACTTTATCAGTTGTGAGTGGGAAGAATATTAATTTGCAAGCTTTAAACCAAAATTTGGAGTCGCATGAATTTTTAGCTTGATTAGCTGTGAGGCATAGGTGCAAGAAAGCGATTGTGGGCTACATGAGATTTATTTTAAGAAGCTGATAATGAAATTGTGTAGTGAAAATTGAGATTATGTGCTTTTGTTCTACAGGCTAACTAGATCTGTCTAAATGGGGATCAGTCCGTTTAGGCGTCGTGCCGTGGTGGCACGGTGAACCCATCCACGTTGTTTCAAACTCTTTGACACGTTTAATGGTGATGAGGAGTGGACATGGCAATAAATTTCTCGGCATCATTTGCGGCATGCTTGGCCGCAGGCCTCAAGGTGCCCAGACAAATTATGTACTGCATTGCCCAGGGTAAGAACAAATTTTTTGACAAGTGGCACTTGTATCAAGAGTGTGAAGGCGTGAGGTGGTCCTTGATGGCACATGAACTTGACCGCACACATGGCTTTTCCCATTTTTTTTAGTTTCTGGTCTGTCTGTAATTCAGTTGCTTACAGTATTTTTATTTTGATATTCGCCTTTTGTAATGCAACATTACCTCCTGTGCACCAGCTCTGAGAAATAATCTTATACTGCAAGCAGCAGTATGTTTGAAGACATTCATGTAACTGTAGTTGTGTATGTGATGCTATAGGTGTTGTGTTTTTAAGTGTTCGTAGCTTTAGTTACTACATAAATTAGGTAAGCATTACACGTGATTCATTGCAGTATCGTCCGAACTGAAGTTTATGTTTGCATGTACATAGGGTACCTAATATTGCTGTGAAGCTAGCACTGATGGCTCTCTTATTTATAATCTGCAGCACTGTGATGTACACATTCCATATGGGCATTTTGTACTTAAAACTTAACACTTTGTGTTTCAAAATAATTACAAGCAAAATTCATCTTCAGCACTATTTTTTTGGAGAGTATCTTTTCTTGCAATGGTATGCTGTTGTACTAATTCAGCAAACAGAGAGGTTAGGATTTTGAACTGATGTCACTGTGTAGCCCTGTTATTTAACCAGTTAAGTTAAAAGCTATTTTGATGCTTCAGAGTAATCTCATGTTTGCATATAAATATTACTGTATGGTTTTTAAAGACATTGTTTGGTTTTGGTGTTTTATGTGTTCATACTCGGTAATGGGATGTGAACAAGCACAGGATTTTTACCAGATAGTGCAGTGCTTTAATTTTTTGTAGATTATTCTGTCCTTTGATGGTAGACATTTCCTTGTTTTCCAACTAAGATTTCAAAGATTTTCTTTTGAAGAAGCTGCTATTGGATGTCATGTGAAACAAAAGCTGGGGAAGTTACATGTGTTATATTCTGCCTAATTCTGTGCAGTGGATTTATTGAGATGTGTTTTTTTTTTATTTATTTATTTTTTTTTTTTAATTTTAATTTTTCACATAATAATCTAAGAATGTTTCAAAGAACAGAGTTGCATGATACTGACTCTGACCACAAAACATTTAAAAACAGAAGAGGATGCAAGGAATGTAAGCAGAGTTAAGTATGCATCCATGAATATAACAGAATTAATATTGCCCGAGCTCTAGTTTGTTACAAGCCTTGGTCCTGAAGCAAGCTTATTACTTTGTGGGCCAGGGCATAGTCCTGCATGAAATGCCTGTACATTTTTTTTTGTCATCACTCAGTTGAACAGGCAAGAGCGTGTTATTTTTTAATCATAAGTGAGTTCACCCAATTTTCATTCTCCAAGCACTAATTGGATACTACACTCTGACTTTCGGACTGCGTAAAGGCGGTAAATGTACAGCATGAGGATTGTCACTGGACCAGAATCTATTTTTTGAACACTTTGTGTATGTGCGTAATATAAATGACACTTTAAAAGGTTCAAACATAAGGTTTGTGCCAAAAAAAACATTAAACACAGATTTGTGAAACAATTTGCAGCATCAGATTCTTGCTTCGCGGTCACATGGAAAAAGATGAAACTATTGGTTTGTAGGTTTGTGACTGCAACAGTTGCAATATAGCCAGTGCTTCACAATACATACCGAAAGGCCAAAAGGTGTAATGGCCCCTAATTTTCCATATCTGTGCATTAAACAATATTATTATGGTATGTAACAAACCAACAAATGCATATGCACATCAGTGTACATTTGGTGGTTTGTTACATAGTATAATAAGATGTAATGGCAGTTTTGGGCTACTAATCACACACAAATTTTCAGTCTGCTTTCACTTAATTTTTTTTCTTTGTGGGGGGGGGGGGTGTTCTTTTAGTTGAACAGTGCTCCCCATGCACAAAACTTCACTGCAGTTGTGTAAATGTTTTGCTTGGGAAAACACAACATTATATTTACTTTAAAATTTATTTTTTAAATTGGTTCCACAATTTCAACTTTCAAAAGTGCTGTAAATAATTTTTTTTTACAGTGCAGTAGTTTGTGTTATTTTCCAAAATGCAGGGTGCTCTTATATGCAGAAACATTCATTATTTTGAGAATGACTGTGCTTTGGCCTGAGCCAGTGCATGATTTTTTTTTGGGGGGAGGGGATAGGTGTGATGAAGCATTGGCCTGCATACCTTAGATTTCGGGGTCTTATGGCATACTGGAAATGTGGAATATATCCTTGGTTAATGTTATAATATAGTATATAACATAAAATTATTTTGGGTGCATAATTACTTTGCTGTGTAGCATTATCTGTCCTGAATTGCCTTTTTTATTTTTATTGCATATCACTTCATTTGTTTTAGTTCTAAAACTTTTTGAAACAGGTTTTATTAACACAATTGTACATTACTGCTTGTCACATTCTTGTATTTTCTGTTGCAGTATTTTGACAAGTGGTGGCTTAATTTCACGTCTTTAAAACTTTATACTTTCCGTTACAGATACAGGGGCCCCTTACGTGTTATATAAAGACGGAATGGATAGGCCCCAAGGGCCGCCTGGACAGTGGGGCCCTGGGGCACCTCAGGATGGGGGTTATCCACCACAAGGATCATCGTCATCTGGTAGTCCCCAGCAGGCATGTGGTGGTCCTGGTGGAGAAGCAGATGGACCTGGTTCTACTGGGGCCAGTGGACTTCCACCCAGCAGGGAACAGCAGCAACAGGGAACAATGACATCTCCTGTTCCCTCACCTTATGCTCCACCGCAGTCAGTACCACCTGATCCTGGGCAAGCACCGCCTCCCCAAGGACCACCACATGCCCCAGGAGAAGAGGACCCATCACAGCAGCAGCAAATTCAACAGCAGCATTCTCCTGGCACCCAACCTCAACCTCCCCAGGCCCCACCACCACCACCACCACCACCACAACCACCTCAACCACAGCCACATAGTGATGTGGATCAACAACAGCAACATCAACAGCAGCAACAACAACCGCCACCGCCGCCGCCACCACCGCCGCCACAACAACCCCAGCAGCAAAGACCTCCACAGTGTTTCCCACCTGCTGGAGGTCCTGGTCCGGGTCAGCCAGACATGCAACAACAGGCATATCCAGGCCAGCATTATTTTAAGGATTCTCGTGGTCATCACGCGCCAGCCATGCCTCCACACATGCTGGCACCTGGCGGCTTCACGGCCCTACACTATCTAAAGCAGCCCGGTGTCATGCTCACTTCACTTGGACCAATGGGGACGGGGGGTGGTGGGGAAAGTGGTGGACAGTTGGTAGATGGCGGTGCTAATGGACATCCATATGGTGTAGCTGGCACTAACATGCAGGATATGAGAGCTGCATCTCTGCCTGACATCATTCAGCAGCAGCAGCAGCAGCAACATCAACAGCAGCAGGGCATGGTGGGGAAGGCAGGAAAAGGTGGAACAAATGGAGAATTGAGGTTGTTCAAGTGCTTGACATGCGGAAAGGACTTCAAGCAAAAGTCAACGTTACTCCAGCACGAACGAATTCACACGGATAGCCGTCCATACGGGTGCCCTGAATGCGGGAAACGGTTCCGGCAGCAGTCACACCTGACGCAGCACCTGCGCATCCACGCGAATGAGAAGCCCTATGCATGCGTGTACTGCGAGCGTACGTTCCGGCAGCGCGCGATCCTGAACCAGCATCTGCGCATCCACTCTGGTGAGAAGCCCTATCAGTGCCCAGAGTGCGGGAAGCACTTCCGCCAGAAGGCCATCCTCAACCAGCACGTCCGCACACACCAAGGCGAGCGACCTTTCTCTCTGACTACCACCACGCTGCCGGTCGACCGATGCATCAGCGCTAAGTTGGCCGCGCTCTTAAAGATCTGTAGTAGTGCTGCTGCAAGTCAGACACGACTTTGAAGCGTCAACTGCACGATCGAGTAAATGCAATTTGCAAGCCAAGTATGGTTGTTACCAACATAACTTCTCTGGCTTAGTTGTGCCACTGTCAAAATTTGATGTTTGCCTTGTGTGCGGTTGTCGTCATGCGTTTTGGCCTGGAGGATATAGCAAAGTCCAAATTACATTTTTTTTTATATATTGTAAAACATAATTATCATTTGTAGTGTCATAAATGCAATGAAATATACTTAATAACTGTTGACATATGGCACCTGTTAATAGTTGTTTTGCTTTTATGCTTTTCATATGGATGATTAATTTAAGGTGTTACTTATTTTACAAACTGGCATGTCAGACAAATTGTAGGTATTGCTACATAGTGGAGGGAGCAGATAGGTATGTGTACCATGCATTTTGATGGGTTCTCAAATTTATGGTCTGAATTTGGGGTTTTGTAGTGGGGAAGTTATGCTGGCACAATTATACTGTGCGTATTGCTTTCTGTCTCAGCAGGTAAACTACACTGACCAGAGGTATGAAAGGGTTCAAAATTGTTTTTCCTCAGCTACTAAAAGTCAGGATAGAAGATCAAATGTGCCAGCAATTGGTGCCATAAAACGTACCAGTAGTATTGACAAATTTTTCTGTCTTGCTACTTGCTTCATTTGTTTATTATTAAGAACATGAACATTTAATGTTGATGCATGTTGTGTTGGCTCTACAAGGTTGGTTTGTGTGTCTTGTTGTGTCCTTACAGATGTGAGTCCCCATCTGGTGTTCAAGAATGGCATGACACCAACACTTTGGCCACAGGATGTGCCATATCCTCCTGACGCAGAAAAGGATGATGCTGCATCGACGTTTGGAGGAGGTGAGGATGGGAGTTCACAGCAGGCAGATCAACGGGGCAGTGGACAGTGTTTCTCCCCTGATGCTCTCCAGCAATACCCTGCATACTTCAAGGACTCTAAGGGGACAAACCATGCAGCATTTGGGGGTGGGAACTTTGCGGCACTTCAGTACCTGAAGCAGGGTCAGGGTGGAAAAGGTTGCTTGCCTGATGTGATACAGCATGGACGAAGTGCAGGTATGCCCTTGTACGTGCGCTGCCCAATCTGCCAAAAGGAATTCAAGCAGAAGTCAACACTATTGCAGCATGGCTGTATACATATAGAGTCTCGACCATATCCGTGCCCAGAATGTGGAAAGCGATTCAGGCAGCAGTCGCACCTTACACAACACTTACGTATACACACCAATGAAAAGCCATACGGTTGTGTGTATTGTGGCCGCAACTTCCGTCAGCGCACCATTTTGAACCAGCATTTGCGCATTCATACAGGTGAGAAGCCATACAAATGTTCGCAGTGTGGTAAGGACTTCCGGCAGAAGGCTATTCTAGATCAGCACACACGGACACACCAAGGTGATCGCCCATTCTGCTGTCCCATGCCTAATTGCCGACGTCGTTTTGCAACAGAACCAGAAGTAAAGAAGCACATTGAGAATCACATGAACCCTCATGCAGCTAAGTCTCGTCGTAGCAACAGTTTGACAGAATCGAAACATCACCCTGTGGGTGCCATGGGTGGTGCAGGGGATCGTGGACCCTCTCTGCTGTCACGAGGTATTCCCCCCACAGCAGTGGTTAAACCAGAACTGTATTTCCCCCAGTGTTATGCACCAGCATTCAACCATCAGGCGGCTGCAGGCCCTGGTGCCCAGTTTCCTGGTAACCCTAATCCTGCACCTGGAAATGGGGAGTTCAAACCTCCTACAGGTCTGCCTGCACAATGACTAGCCGCTGCCTCGCTCCAGAACTGAAGTTATGCTTGGCCCAGTGGAGACGCATCGCCATGTGTCTCACACGACTTAATGCCAGTCTTAGACTGGTTTAGTAGTATGTGATAGAAATAATTTGCCAAGATTTTAAATGCAGAAATAGGAGATGTGTACATAATATTAATTATAATATTATAGTGTCTTGAAAGAAGGAGGAAGATAAAGCTGTGTTATATATAAATATATAGATAACTTTTATATTAAAGCCGTAATAACGCTTCTGCTGAAACTTTTGAAAACAAACAATGTAGATAATACGAAATATATATATATATATAAATAAATAAATATATGTATATATATTACGTGGTATTTGTGAGGTGCTGTTGCAGGCAGTGAGCAGAGCAGGTGTTGTTTATCAACAGTGTTCAGATTTTTGGTAGCAAGATATTGTTACACATGGCAATTGCGTATGGAGGAAATTTGTCTTTAGGTTTATGTATACAAGGGATTTTGAAATGGAAAATGGTGGCAATATACCATCTTATAAAATGATGTTAAACGGTACATAAAGATGATTGCATACATACGTAAGGTGATTAATTTCATGCTGTTACTAGTTTGATCTCGTTTTGGCATCAGTTGCAGAATTGTTAAAGAGCATGGTTTTTACAAAGTCTTGTACGTAGTGCCTATAGCAGTATTGTGTTTTATTTACTCTTGTTTGGAAAATTAATGCTTTGTCTCTAAAATCAATTTTTTTTTTCTATATTTGGTGTGGAATGAAACATTCCTGTCCATTGTTGCCATATGAAGAGAGAAGAATATATATGCATTTAAAATACGTAAAATTTACACTTTGAATGGTTAAAATATTCATGACCAAAGTTATATTGTCGTGAGAAGATGTGTGGCCACTACATACAGGGTTCTGGCTTTAACAGAAGGAGTGTAGCAGAAACTTGTGTAGTTTACTTATTCATAGATCTGCAGTGCATTGGAAATACTTGCCATTTAAACATATTTGAAGTGCACTGGAGTGTACAGTGTTTAGTTAAAATGTATAGAAAGTTAGTTTTGCTTTACTTGTTGAGAAACCTCTGCAGCCACTGTTGAGATTTACCGTTGTATGTAAGTATGTGTGTTGCTCACATGCATGACATGTTTTTAGAGGTTGCATGATATAGCACCAGATATCTCCAGCATATCATGCCAAAGATAATGTTTTCTTCAGATTCAGTTTATATGTTGAAGTAGTTCCCATGATTGAACATAGGTCAGTGCCATTACATCACATATTGTGTGTTTCCATGCATGAAGTTTTTTATGTTTATATTCAGTGGTTACAAAAGAAAGTACAATGAATTTTAGCTTGCCACATGGTTGCATTTTAAGTGTTCAGTTTTGTGGTCTGTATTTTGTCATTTGTTTAGCTTTATTGTGCTTTGGACAGTCCAGAATAGAAAATGTGGATGTTTTTGTTTATTACAAAATTCCATTCATGAACGTCTTCCCATTGCTGTCTGTACATTACATTTTGAAAGCTTGGACAGCCATATTTGTACTCTGTTCCTCGGATGAAATGTGGGCTGGGTATTGTAGTCGGTATAACGGCTGGCTACAGGCTGGACGGTCTGAGGATCCCGGTGGGGGTGAGATTTTCCGCATCTGTCCAGACTGGCCTGGGGCCCACCCAGCCTCCTGTACAATGGGTACCGGTTCTTTACCGGGGTAAAGAGCGTCCGGGGCATGACGCTGACCCCTCACCCCCTTCTAGTGCAGAGGTCAAAAAAAAGTGGAGCTATGCCTACCTCTACTTCCCCTACGGGCCATACGGCCTGTACAGAGCCTTGGTGCCTGTACAAGGATGCACTTTACCTTGTTACTTTTACCTCAGGTGAAATAAATTGTTATGGTGGATTGTAATTGAAAAATTGCTGTCTGGAAGCAGGATTTGGTTAGAAGGGCATAATCAGCAGAAAACTTTTATTTGTTGGTGTTCCCAAATTTTGGTAATATATCCAGCTTTGATGTGAATTTGAAATGATGCTAGATTGTATAGACACTGTCCGACTTCCACCATAGTTATGTTCCAAAGGATCTGCTACTCATTGAACATACAGATGGTCAACTGTGTGTGTACATACATGGCATTCTGGTTGAAATCTGAACTCCCAACACACTGGAACCTGATAGGCCACAATGCAACTGCCTCAGCATCTGCGTTATCACTCAGCATTATTCGGCTGCAACTTTCACATCATTGCACTTTCATTCCTGCAAGGAAAAATTAGGCTCGTGTTTAAAAAATGTATTCCCCCCCCTCCTTTTTTAATCACGTAAGTCTGAAATTGCAGGAGTGTGTATGAATTGAAGTAAAAAAACACAAGCAGAATTGTGATTGACTACCAAGAGATGTGTATGTGAAATAATGATAATTGGTGGTTCAATTGTGATGGAGATAGGTAGTGAGATCCGTGTTTGTCCATAATTTTGTTTGTGTGAATCTAAGTAGCTTGTAAGTATACTTAGGACACGTATTCCCAACTTAGTTTATGAATACGTTGTGACTGGCAGAAAAAATGTAGGTGACCAAGGAGAAAGTGGAGAGAGAAATGCCCGGCAGATGGAACAAGCCGGTGTGGCTTATACCATGTTGATATTGAGGATAAACCCAACCTGTTGGATATGATTAATAGGTTAACATTGACTCCTAGCAAATAGGATTGCGTAAAAGTAGTGTATTGTGACATTTAAATTGTTGTATACCTTTCATGAATCATTTTTTGTGTATATGCCTTATTTGTATGCCACTTTGGAATTTCCGTGATGTTCTGACAGATCTGCACACTAAACCCAGTCCCGCATATTTGCGAGGGCATATTCTTGGAAAACTCCTGGAATACTCGGTTCTAATATATTAAATTAATAACCAGGAGGACTGATAGATTTTTTCTCAGGATCAGGGCTGTCATGTTTCACCATATATTTTTGGGTTAAAATGTTCACAGTTTCTAGCATTATTTTAATATTTGTGTAGAGTATGGTTTTGTAATGAATATTAATGAATTGGGGTTGACAAATGCTTAAATTTCAGTAGCCCGAGTACAGACTGCAGCTAACAGAATAATATGGATACTCTGTAGAAATTAAGTGTACATTTTGTGAAATGTTTGATAGGTGTATGTTTTTTTACTACTTTTATCTTTTAAGGAACATGGCATATTAGCAAGAAGGGATAAAAATTCACATATTTTGGCCAGAGCAGATAATGAAAGCTGCACTGAATTGGCAGTTTTAGGGTACACACCTGAAAAGCTAGAGTGCGTTTTCGAAGTGCAAACCAAGAGGGCTTAGTGCAAATGACTCCCGGTAGTTACCAAGAAGAACACATTGACAAATGTTTTTGTTCTTGGCATTGAGTGTGACTGCAAATAGCAGTGACAACTAAAGCATGGATATGAGTGTTTGCTGTACTTCATTTTGCTTGACTGTGGGAAGTATCCTGGTAGATAGGCTGGAGATGTCTGGTTTATGTGTGTAAGAGAACTGTTCATGGTAGGGTACTAATGTGTGATTGTTTTCATATACCTGTTGCATTCCTGTTCGCCTGTTCAGATTTATATTTATGTGGATTGTACATGATTGTACCAATATTATGTTGGATATTGTTTTTTTGAGGTATATTTGATACAAAGGACATTGTGTGAATTGGCTGTGATCTGTGTGATTGTCCTTTTATTCACAAATTTGTATTCATTCTTAGGTACCGTCACAAGGTTGCAAAGTGTGACCCTTAGCTTTGTCATGTCCGTCTGTCGATCCATCCACAGGGAACATCTTGCGTCTCACTGGATGATTTTTCTTGAAATTACATATTGGAGATTTTTAGTAAAATACTTCAGGAAGATTTGAGTTTGGTTAAAAGTGGACGAAAACACTATGTTTATGATCTTTCACCATGAGCATAATTCATAACGTGCATATTCTGTTCTTTGTGAGGTATGTGTTGGTACCCAACAGAGCCAGAGAAGCTGCCATAGTTACGTGGTCCTGGTTGAGGAAACCTAAACAATAATTCCCATGGGAACAGGACTCGATGTCCGTAATAACACAGAACAAAGATGTTATTTTTTCCATGACATCATCCTCGTTTCTTCTCTTATTGATTAGGAAGTGGATGTATTTTAAGTTTGTCATATGCTATACTGTTACAGATTTTCTGGAAACCGTGTGTTGCTTTCAGTCTGCTACGCATGTAACAGCAATGAAATATTGGTGTGTTAATTGTCCTTATAAAGAAATATGATATTTTCATAAAATGGATGTGACCCGACAAGCCAGTGTGCGGTTATGTTTCTGTAGGCAGATTATTAAATACTGAATCTATGCATGAGATCCAGAATAAAATTAGGACATTAAAACCTAAACATATAATGATGCAACAATATGCCTTCACTGCATTGGTACTTTACACGTATTGTTTTTAACAAGTTTAATGCTGGTAGGTACTGGGTTGTCAATGTTTTAGCCTGGTATTTGAAAGATATAAGCTTCAGATGGAACATTTACCATTTATGTTAATTGGAGAGTATTATAAAGAAGTGTGTCACCTTAGTGACAACCATTTTCTGAAGACAGTACTGGCAGCTGTCATGAATGTCATGTATGTGAAATATACCTCAGACACTGGGCAATGTCAGACATAATATAATAATTGAAACATTGTCAAAGTCTAATGGCTTCTGGGATGTAATAACAAGTAGTCTGGTAGATATTGCGAGTTATCTGGAGGAACCTTCATGACAGAAACTTCCGACGTGAAGATGGATTCAGCATGTTCTTCAGAGAGGCTACTAAATTCTAACAAGACTACATGGCATCGTATCCCAGCAGACAGGAGACTTCATAGTGACCATGTAAGAACCTGACCTTGTGCATCGTAAATGTTCAGAGAATCGTAGTTGATTGTTGGTCACAGACACAGGTCTCTCACTTGAAAAATGTGCCATACAACTTCATACAGTTCCTTGGGAGGTATAGTCATGCTGAATGTACCAGTGATATTATAGATTTCAATGGAACAGGAAGTAGGAATAATGAATGGATTACAGTACGGGACACATTTTAGAATGGAAGTGATACTCAGTCTTTGTTCTTTGTGAAACTGGAATGCGTTGGATGTCCTTTGGTCATGCCACCTAATTGTTACGAGTTTTAATGCCTGAAACACTGTCTCTCAGTTTGGTTAGGCATCACAGGAACTACAGTAGTCCATCAATATACATGGTTGATGTTTTTTGGAGTTTAAATAAAATTGCTTCTAAGTTGATAGTTTTGTCAGAGCCACCAGCTAGTTCTTACATGTACGAAGGATAGTGCCTGTGTCATGCTCAGTCTAGACCTACGATTGCCAGATAAGGGTTCTGGGTGCCTGTGAAAGTTTTAAAATGTTTCAAACCATTTTGTGATTGTTTTCTGATGGGCGGCACATAGCATCAGGCCATTTCTGATGGGCTGCACATAGCATCAGGCCATTTCTGATGGGCAGCACATAGCATCAGGCCATTTCTGCTATGTGAACCAAATCTTTATTCAGTGCTGAGGTGTAAATGTTCAGGATGTGTTCAGTTGCCATGTTTGGTGAGGGTTTTGGGTGTAAATAATGGTAACATTTTCTTTTTAAAAAAAAGGCTTATGTTGTGAAGTAAGGTAAAATCAATTCTCTTTGTAATGAAGCACCATGCTGTGAAGGTGTGTGGTGCGTTGGGAGATAGAGGTCTACACATTCATGACTTAAGCACCTGCTTTATGTCTCAGGTTCTTTTCTGCCATGGAAAAAGCCCCTGGCACCTGTTGGTTTGAAGCTAGACTGCTGTTCTATAATTCCTTTCCTGACTCGAGTATGACCGGTTTCAGAAAGTAGTGGCTGGAGAATGAAGCTTTGTGTTCAAGTGTGCATGGGTAACACCAGTAATGCTTCCACTGCATAAACATGCTTTTTTAAATTTTGTTTAACGGTGAAGGTTTTTTCCAATTCCGTGACAGTTCAGCTTGTTCCCTTGCCTGCCTTTGTCACAACCCACAATTTAGCAAAATAATTGTAGGTAGTCTGCAGCCTTAATAAATGTTTTCTGTTTTAGACACACACACTCAAGAATGCCATGTTTCAGTCTATTATAACTGCTCACCAATTCTTCTTGAGCCATGCTGGTGGTTTGGCATGGTATTGTTTGTGTTCTGAGTTTATTTAAGGTTACCATCAGTAGTCCAGGACATAGCTTTGGACAGTGGGATGACAGACAAATGTTGGTTTAGGAAGGTAGTGGAAGGAAGTGTTTGAGGTCTAATTTGAAGTACCATATTGTATTGGTATTTGTCTTTTGTTACTGAGGGAAACCACAAAATTCCTTAGCCCCGATTGCCAGTCTGTGGGTCGGAATTTGAAGTTGGGACCTCTTGAATACTAGGCAGGGATGTTACCATGACATTGGAGTTTCTGTTTACTGTTTAATTTTAGGTATGACTGATGCCTAGCAACATATAATTTGGATCTTACGTATATTGGACCGTGCATCATTGTGATAGTTGAAGAAAAAGAGACTGACTTGATGTCACTAGTTATTAAGTTTTATTTCACTTCTATGCTCACCATGTTTCGGGCATTATACATCCATCATCAGGAGCCTGCGACTTTTCTATTGTATCACCACATTGGCCATGTGTTCTTGTTTCGATGTGTGTTGGAGTTTCAGTGTGGCTGGGTTGGGGTGGTATGGTTCAGCCTGCCACACAGATACCACCCCAACCCAGCCACACCAAAACTCCAACACACATCGAAACAAAAACACACGACCAATGTGGTGATAACAATAGAAAAGTCGCAGGCACCTGATGATGAATGTATTAATGTCTGAAACATGTTGAGCATAGAAGAAGGGAAATAAAAAAACTTAATAACTAGTGGCATCAAGTTGGTCTCTTATTCTTCAACTATAAGTTGGAGCTTGTGTTTGGAAGTGACCATTTTATGCAGTATCTCTTTGTATGAGTAGTATGTTGTGAATAGTAGCAACATTGTTTTTTGCATTGTTGTGAGTTTTGCAAGGAAGCTGCTATATTAACTGAGTATTCATGTGGGGTCCTTTTTTATATTGTATTCTGTTGATCGATGCGAGTTCTGCCATGGTACATTTCCCTTGCATTGTTAGGATGCACTGTGGAGTGTATAACATAGCATCTCTCTTGACTTCTGCCATGGCTTATTGTCTTTGTGATCTGTGTGTTTTCCGTCTTCAGCTTTAAAGTTGCGTAGTTTTATAAGAAAAAGCAGACAAAACTTCATTGACATTGAATTTTGTGCAATAAGAATGGAAAGTGCTATGTTTGTTAAATTCATATTTACTTTTCTGCTGAAAGATATTCATCGTTTCAGAGTTTAGTTATGTCATTTGTTGTTAAAGTTAGTTATAGATTGTATGACAAGGTCATTCTATGTGGCAGTGCGGAAAGCAATTAAATAAGGGCGCACTGCAGATGAGAGCCGTCTACCATTTTAATAGTATGTTATGACAATTTAATTTTCATACAACTTCATACTGGATTCAGATGTACCTGTTTTTGTAATACATAATTTTACATGTCCTTATAAAATTAAATGTCAGTGTACCTGTGTGTGTGTGTCATGCGCATGTGTGTATCCTTGCATTTGTTTGCTTCTTGGTTTGCATGCATGTGTATGAGTGTGATTTCAGAAGAAGAAGAAAGGTTTTTTAAATCACATGAATTGATAATTAACAGTGCAGTCAGAAGCTGAGTAATGTTGATCCCTATGGGTAGCTGCATTTTGTGTACAGTTAGTGATTGTTCTGATTACAGAATTTTGTACAAATATGCATCCAATTTTCAGAGTGAATTTTCCAAAAGTGAGATACAGAAAGAAGCTTTTAATCAGTTCATTTCAACCTTTAGTGGCATGCCTGATGTATTGCCAGTCATATTAGTTGCAGGTAATTTTATAAAAAGTTAAGTGTGTTGTCACTGTTTCAGAGTTTGAGTAAATAATGACACTTGCATAGTTGATTTTATACTAAGCATTCATATCAAAATTCATTGGAAGCTCTTAATTGTAGGTTATTGCGGTCAGCTATTGTTGAGACCTGTACAAGAAGTTCTGTTTTTTGAGGCAGCTGTTGCTATGTTTTGTTGTGTATGCTGAAAACTGATATTTTCAGTGTTTCAGATTTTGCAAGAAAATGCGTGAAGTTTCAAAATACATTCATTTCTTTTAATGAAATATGTGATGGTAAATGTGTAAACCTTTGATATAATTCAGTCAGAATTTTGTCGATAATTATTATTAGATATACTGTGCCAAGTTTCGTAAAATCTATGATCTGATTCAGGAAATACAAGCCAAAGTTGCTAAAGGTTCATTCTTGAAGAAATTTGTCAGTTAAATGTAAAAATCCTCCTTAATAAATTAAACTTCATTCATGATAGTATTTTGTTACCTGTACTATTGGATGGGCACCCAGGAAACATTTGTAGTCATAACGTTTTTGGATTGGCCTTCCCACTGTCCATCTGCTGAGTTCTGAGGATGTGTTAATTTACCCCATATGCAGAGATGCCACTAATTCAGACACTGTATTTATTTGGTGGAACTGTAAATAACAATACTTACCACTTCACAGTATTCAGTATATTAAGCAACAAATGTTCTGAATAAAGTAAAATACAATTCATTGTAAATATTGCCTCCTACATGTTTCGACTATGGAGTGCCATCTTCCGGGAGACCTAAAACAAACACAAATCCAACATGCCAATCCGGGTACTGATCGCCGTCACTGTCTTTATGGAAAGCCCTCACTGTGAGTGTGATCAGTACCTGGATGGGCATGTTGGATTTGCGTTACTTTGTTTTAGTAGACTCACTGAAGATGGCACTCTGGTGCCAAAACATGTAGGAGTTGATACCATGCATTGTATTGTATTGTACTTTATTTAGTGCATTGGTTGGTTAATATTTTGAATATAAGAAAATGCATGGTATGAGTAACATAGAATTAGCATGGTCACAAATTCATTGTCATGCCCTCATACTGGAATACTGGAATTTTACTTGCCATGCCAGTTATTTTTCTATGAGAACTGGATTTTGAACTTTTACCTTAAAAACATAAGTGGAAGGGAGCAAGTTAGAAACAGTCAAAGTTGCCTCCATGTTTGCTCTGTTTTGAGATTTGACAAGATAAACTTAAAACTTCTTGGCCTATTAGTGACATCTGTAGGACGACAGTTATGTTCATGTACACAATGGCAAAAGTCAGTTACTTGTGGGCATTAGTATTGTCATTCTGTGAACTGAAACTAATTACTTTCATGTTATGTATCCAGTTATGTTGGATTTCAGTAATTAGAAGTATTGGTATTACTGTCTACACAACTTTGGTTATGTAGGTTGTAAGTATGTTTCGACCGACGTGTGGTCATATTTAGGGTATCAGAATTGTACAAGAATGTGAACTGAATATAAATTGCGCAAATATATGTAGTTTAAATTCAGTTTACATTGTTGTACAATTTGAATTGCCTGAAGATGACAGCATGTCATTCAAAACATGTAGCTTAATGTGAATATAATGCCAACTAAGCCTGGGTACCAGGCCGCGAGAGGTTCTCCTGGAATTTGTCATTTTAGTTTTCCAAGAATTTTTCATGAATACATATTTTATAGTGGATATATTCTGAGGAGAATAATATTGATGAGTTTGTCGAAAAGCTTGGACCCAGATGTTGGCCTGAGGAAACCAAAATATGCTAGAAGATTTCATTAATCCAGTGATTGATAACTAATTTAAATGTAATTTTATATTTTTCAACATGCAACACCGTATACGTAAGTGTACTAATACTGTTTATGATTATGCCATAATTAATTATTAATACTTATGTTAGTTTAATGTATGAACTTAAAAAAAATTGGAAAGGTATTTACGAGTAAATATGTTGGGACTGGGCCCTCGTCTTATGAAAAAAGAATTTACCGGGCAGCAGTCTCACAAAGGTTGAGAAACACTGGTGTAGATGATAGAACCAATACTTCCATTTATTAAACTAATCAGGAAACAAGACCGGCAGTGAATGTGTTAATATTCAGTGCTGTGAAGACCTGAGATGCTGAATTAGCTACTCCTATATCTGTATTGCAGCTGTATTGAAATTTATTCACATGAATGGCTTCCATGTCTGTGTATTCTACATTAATTTAGAAATGTGATACATTTCCAAACACAGTTGATCAGCCCTGTTTACAGCCTTGCAGTTGAAAGGTAGACGACTCTCTTAATTTTACCATTAATTGGAATGGGCGTCTATAGTTGCCTGGAAACATAGTGTCCAAATATGTAACAAAGTAAACATTTATATACTGAAGAAAGTGAAATTATTAACTATTTCAGAGAATAATGAATAAGCTCCTGTATTGTACATGCTCATTTTGTTTGAAACTGTACGGGCGTCCAGTTTAAGAACAAAACGTGTGAGACACTGAAAATAAAGCACACATTAAAATGTGGTAATTTTCCCCGCCTTCTCGTACTTTGATATTATGGTACTTCGTTTGAGTTTCTTCACTTCAGATATATGATGCTTGTTGTTACAGGCAGTCTTTCACAAGAGAAGTGTCTAGGGGATGAATATTTAATAGTTGTGTCTTGTATTGAACTTTGTTCTTTGAGTTTGTGGTCCATTTCAGATACTTTTGGGATTACTGTTTTACATAACATTGCAAATTTGCACTAGGAAAAGCTGTCAGATAATATAATGAAAGTACTGCTGTGGCTTAGTAAAAGTTCAGCCACTGGATTACATCACCAGAATAAATTCATCTGTAGGCCTTGCTAGGTGGGGGAGGGGGGGGTCAGACATAATTAACTGCAGTAATTTTTGCTTAAATATATTTTTCAGATAATACTGAGATTCTTTAACATGATTCTCTTCTAGAGAAATTTGTCATTCATTATGTGGACCCCAAGTAAGGTGTTGCTGGAGTAATGGTAATGCAGATTTCATCCAGTTGCAGGAAGCACATTTCTGTAAGATCTGTTGTGATTAGTAATGTTTTCCATTTACTTTTTAAAATAAATTTTCTTGAGCTTGTTACGCTAATAATGTAGTTTAGTTGCATCTTGAAACTTTCATTAAGACCGAAGGTTTATTTTGGAAATGTGAATGAATGTATATCTGAGTTCTCAAGTTTAAGCCAGTGGAATGCTGTTTGAATTAATCCAATCAAATGCCCACTAAATTAATTTCCTAAGACTGCAAAATAGATACCCCAAAATCACAAAATATCTGTGTTGGCAAACTTTGTTCATTGGCACATAAAATTTTAAATTTATTGGAGCACGTTTTACAGCCAAAAAAAAAAATATTTTCGGTATGTTCAATTGAAATTTTTAGTTTCAGTAAACAACTTTTTGTGACAATGGGTTTGAAACAAAACATTCGTGTCCCCTCTGAACCACTAAGGAAAGTGTGATATTTATTGCAGATATGAGAATATGTTGTATGCAATTTGATGTGTGTAAATGTACTGATGGCACATGGTACCATCATATCATTATCATCTCGGTCTTCTGCTCTGGGATAATGAAGCACATTACAGATGCCAATTCCCTTCGGGAGCATGGGCAGAGTTGGACAAGCTGCAGAGATGTACAGCATTAACTGGCTGTGCTGTCCCAACTAGTTATGCTATACAAACAAATGAATGTGTATGACTTCTGGTATTAAAATTATAGAAGATTAATGAAAGTATGAGATTGTTTCCAGGCACTCCAAAGATTATTTTGAGATGTGTATTATTGTACTGTTTTGTAACAGATTCTCTTGCAATTTATTTGTTCATTTATATGTTGAACATAGTTGAACACTTCATAATTGTGGTGTGCAGTAACGTCTGGAAGCGCAGTTTCATAGCTTGAATTTCTTACAGTTGGATGTATTTGTTTGCATGGGATGATGAGAGTGGTTTATGTGGTTTTTGTCAAGAGTTTGTGTTGAGATTTTATAATAGCAAAGGTGGCTGTGGAGGATATTTCTGATAACTCCCAGACTTTTTTAATACTAGTAGGAGCTTTTTTCATACATTGTACATTAATTTTAGTGTCACAAGATGCTGTTTTTATAAACATGTATTTATTATCTTAACAGCCCTGACCATAATGACAGTATAATTTGTCTTGAATTTTGTTTTGTGTATATTATGTTTTCCTGAAAGGATTTTTTTTTTAAATTGTTTGGTTTATAAAAAGTGATAGGATATTTTTTATTAATAGATGTGATTTAGAATTAAAAGTGGAATCTGTTGATTGTGCAATGAAAGAGTTTTTGGTTGTTCTCTGGACATCGACATTATGTGAGTCATGTCCAGCAAATATTCCTCTGTGGCATGTCACAAAGACTTAACTTTGACTGCACTCTTTTGCAGTTCTACATAGTGCATTGGGAAAAGCTGTATGTGGGGAAACAATTTTTATACATCAATTTTCCAGATTCTGCTACTACTACTACTACTACTACTACTACTTCTACTACTACTACTACTACTACTACTACTTCTACTACTACTACTACTACTACTACAGAAGTTTTTTAATTGCACTCTGATGAACTGGAGTTTTCTGCTGGTTCATTGGAGAGCCTACACGTGACAATCCTTTGCAGCTCTCTACACTCTTGTCTGTGTTTGACTGTTTTACTGTGTGTTTTTTAAAGATAGGTTAATTATTAATTTTCCTTACATAAGTATAAATATATATATATAATACATGCATATACATACACATACAGAGCGATACGAAAGTGCATGCATGCAGTTGTTGATGCAGTTCCCAAAAGTAATGAACTGATAGCTCTCTGTGATAGATAGTGCCTCCTTGAATATTGGGAGGAGGCCATAGTGTAATGTTAAATCTCGTATTGGTGCTGAAGGGTATTGACTGTGTATATACTGTGTATAGTAAGTAGTAGTCACATTGGACACCAACTTTTCTAAATTTGTCTGTAGCAAAATGTGAGACACTTGGGGGAGAACAAAGTTTTGTAATGGAATCATTTGATGATTCTGTTGGTTTTACTTGTACTGTGACTTTTGATTGAAAAATGTTTGGGTTTGCGCTTATTAATTTTTTTTTTTTTTTTTTGGCAGGTGTTTATTTTATGCACTGTGGAAGAGTATAATCATTGATTTCTATATATGTTTTGATGTGGAAATGTAATGGTTACTCACTGCATGTTCTGTTGTAACTTGCTTGTTTGGGAACTGCTGCAGTAACATGCATCACTGTCTGACCAGGCCAGGCCCTTCTTTAAAATTTTGGTGGAATGTGGAATGTATCTGAGAGGCTGTACCACTGTTTGTCATGTTTCTACTGTTGGCTGTTGCATATACATCATATGATATCTCTGTTTGATAGATATTAATTCTGCAAAATATCATTTTAAAAGTTAGGATGGTGAAGTCAAATGATCGAAGGCAGTCATTTTAAAAGGAAACCTAATGATTAATAACTGCATAATTAATAAGCATCTGTAGATGTCTCTTGTAATTTTCCTGCATGGTGAAGATCGCTGTATTGTGAGATGTTATATTTGATTGTCTATTATGTGGGTAGCACTGTTTTGGAGGAGCCTCTCAAATGTTTTACCTTTCTACCAAACTAAGCCGCTTCAGCATTACTCTTTGGTCACTACATTGAGAACCTCAAATTTTTCTGCATGTTCTGTCATACTTAAGGTGATTATCCTACTATTTAAAATGGTCCTTAAAGCCAGTACCTCTAATTGTTGTAACTGACTCTTAAAAATGGACGATACTTCATGGGGTTTACGTGTACCATACCATCTTCTGGTTTGTCAGTAATGCAAAGAAAGGTTCCTGGATAGATGTTGTTGTGCCGTTAGCATTACTGACATATTTATTACAGATTCCAACATTAACCCTTATACTGCTAATGTGGAGAATATGGTGAGCTCCTAATAATGTCAGCAGATGGGATTTAATTCAGTGTTTAAAGGGTTAAAACTAATGACACTGAATGTGATATGTTGCAGTACCTCATTATTCATTACAACTTGTAAATGTTACTGTGTAGCAATTTTTAAACTGCATATGTTTGGATAAAAAACTTTAATAAACGTTTTATAACTGTGAAGGTAAATTTGAATGAGTTACGGATGGTGATGACCTAGACAGTTTACGCTTATATAACACCTGTTTCAGCATCCACTGTTACATGTATGGGATCAGCATGAAATATGCCACAGATACAAGATTTGAGGCTCTCACATCAGTGATACTGGAGATACAGGTCCTCTGGGGTGTTAGATTATGTCAGTGGGTGACATGACACACCAGAAGACCTGGATCTTTATGACACATATAGCTCACTCCCCCCCCAGGTAAATAAATACAAATGCTACCTACTGCAAGACTGACATAAGTGGTTTCCTTTTAAAATTATCTTTGCTGCTTTAAACATTCTCCCAGGTCTGTGAACTATTCTGTGGCACCGTCTGATTCAGTTGGTACTCTTTGAAATTCATCAGAAATAATGGCTGTTTTCTCATCTTTGTCATTTTTCTTTTGTGTGTGTTATTAAATGACACTTGACTGCTAAGATTATAAAGTGTCTGTATTCTGTGTCACATTCTGTAAACAAGTAATTTAATATTCTTCAGGGCAAAAGCTTGATCTATGAAACAGTTTAATGTTTTCATATCCATTGCTGTAATTACATGCCCCCTACTTTTGTAATGTTCCTAGTTCACCTTTGGACTGTTCAGATGCAGTTCAGTGAAAGTTCCTGGTAGTGATGGTGGTGATGATTTGTTTTAATAACAACCACATTCTTGTGCAGCAACAAAATGGAATGTTTCCCATGATCATCAAACAAGACTAGTAAGGATAAAAATGCAACAGGTTTTTATTGAACTGTTGTAAATTCAGTAACATTATGTATGTTTGTGGGAGATGTGAAGGGACCTGCTGTATTTAAGCAGAATACAGGGATAGGTAGAGTACATTCATGAAATAGCAGTTTGTTTACCTTTTCCCAGTTCTTTGATTTTCATACTTAATAGTCGATATAATTCAGTAGTCTGATGATGGTACATGACGTTTGGAATAATTTGTTTGGACATTGCCCACCATCCCATGTTTAAGTGTTCAATTTTTGTTTTAAATGTGGGGCAGAGGACAGTGTCCAAAGCCTGAATGATTCCAAATTAATAGCTGATGTCAAAACATTGCAAGTAATGAGATTTTGTAGTTGGTAATATAGACGAGCCAAGTTTTTCTGCAGTTTTCAGTGAGGACTGATCTGATGTTTTATGAGTCTCAGCAGTGTTATTACAATAAATGTGTAATTCATTTCCATTCTGTAGTGTTTGAACTATTAAAATTACCACCCTAATGAGAGGGGCAGATGCTGATCAGTATTCTCTCATCCTGCCATCGCATTGTGAGGAGTGTTCAGCAAATTAAATGCCATTTCATGTAACGTACATAGTTACAATTATTTCCACTCTCAAAAGTCACATGCAGCTTTCCCACTGTTAAATCACGTGCTGTAACTTACATTCATAGCAGTTTTTAGCCGACATTGAAATTGTTGATTTTGAGCTCAAATTTTAATATTTACCTCAACATTGTATGAAGGACTGAGTCTTTTTTTTTTTTTTTTTTTTTATAAGATTTATTTTTTTTGGTTTTTTTCATTAAATTTTTTATAAAAATATTTTTCAAAACT
>Ga0136643_10001819_pt1 | contig 26774 bp, 22 predicted proteins | sample TergutLab28metaG_FD_96883 | JGI IMG/M metagenome (GOLD analysis project Ga0136643, IMG submission 96883) | Labiotermes labralis P1 segment gut microbial communities from Petit-Saut dam, French Guiana - Lab288 P1 (version 3) (version 3) | ecosystem: Host-associated > Arthropoda: Insects >... | reverse complement strand
GGAGTTTCACTCTTTGGGTGTAGAGCCATCTTATGCTTTCATCATTTAGCAATCTTACTTTAAAAAATGTTTCCTGCTTTAATGGGACCTTTTTAGTGCTCTTGTTTAACCATCGTGGTGGAAAATTTACTTTTGCGCATAATAGGTAATGGTCACTTTCTATTTCATTGCTTCTGTAAACTCTGATGTCTTGAATTACCTTTGAAGTAAACAACTTGAAGATTGTATTCAGTTGTTTGTGGGAGAAGAGTGAAATGATGAATAAGGCTTTATTTCAAATTTATGCCTGTAAAAACCTGCATGACCGAAACCTTCGCTCTAGTATGATGTTACGCGGTGGTGATTGGTAGTTACCGATGTTGTGGGATTCCGAAACGTTGGTAATTGCCAGTCACCGCCGCGGAACATCCCAAAAGAGCAAAGGCCTCGTACACCGCGGCGGAAGCTTGAATTCACGCATTGCACTATCCATTTTCAGCTGCATTCGCACAAGGTACATAGACATCCACATATATGTATGAGGAAACCCAGTTTAAACTCCACATTCTGTGCCTTTACAACAAAAAGTTTTTACTATATCTATTACATCACAGTTTGAGAGAATTACAAGGATTGTAAAAATGGATTTACATTAAATGAATATTTAAATCTCACAGTAAATTCATCTTCTAAAAAGGAATACAAACCTAATTATCTTACCAAGTTTACAGCTCCAAAGAGAATAAAATTTCAAGTGGCTGTATTCATGCAACTGTGAGGTACTAACATAACTGTAACCGAAAGACAGTGGTCTTTTATTTATTTATTTGTAGTTTATTGAACATTGCTGCTAGGAACTCAGACTGTACAGCAAGGATTTGGAAGAAGTACCTACACAAGGTAACAGTGAAGCACTTTGGAACTGTATGGGTTAATTTCAGGAAAAAGGGGTGAAACTGAAGGTACTGTAATGTACACCATGGTAATAAGGCACATAAATAATGTTGTTACAGTGTTGTGGCCTAGGATCAAATACAAAACCAGCAGGGATGAACTTAAAAAAAAGTTCCAAAGACTGGGCATAATTGGAACTCCCACATAGCATATGGGGTGCTCCTGTGACTCCTTCTGCTACAAAAATGAGGCTAATACACAATTAGAAATTTACAGACTCACCCACAGTGAACAGTTAAAACCAAAATCCATATGGGATCAGCATGCACACATGTAGTGATACTCAGCAGTGGCAGACAAAATAAGACTTCAGATGTGTATATGGTAAACTAATGAACCAAAGTACCTGATGTGAATGGGAAAGCAGGTTTCTACCTGAGAGAAGTGGGCAACTGGTATACAGGTGGGTCCAAGAAAAATTAAGGCAGTGTGTGTGCAGACATGGCACAAGGAGGAATTTAGGCTTATGTTACAGAGGGTGTAGACAGTATATGCAGAAGCATCTGTATTCTATCTAACAGACAGACTACATTCAAATCAACTGGCAAATAACAGATCAACTGTCAGTTTGATCTGGGATTGCCATCTCTTCCTAAAGTAAATGGCTAAATGTAACAAGGTGTAGCCAAGGTGGGTAACAGGACATAGGAAAATTGAAGGGAACCAGGTTGCCTCTCCAACATGAAGTGGATCTGAACATCTATTAACCCTTTGAGATCCAGTTTTAACATAAATCCCTGTTGTGTCCAAACAGTGCATGAGGTAAGAACTGAGTGTTTGAATGTTACCTAGATCAATTTGTGACCTCAAATTATGCCATGCCATATCTCAGATGGTTAATCAGTCTTGTCATTGTGGCTGTCAATCTCAGGTTTGAACTCGGGCTAGTCCATGTGAGATATGTGGTGTGCTAAGTGGCACTGAGACAGGTCTTTCTCGAGTATTTCAGCTTTCCCTTGCCAGTATCCTACCAATGCTCCATACTAATCGAAATACGACACTTATTACATGTACAAATGGCTGAAGCCTGAGTACTTAATACAAAACAATGTGATTTTCAATGTCGAGGGAGCACTGGGCAGAAAAGTATCTTCACTTTGCTCTTTGTTGTTTTTCTTGCTTTAAAGAGTTAATAGAACGTGAACCAGTCTGTGGATTTAGCTCATTATCCATTAATAGGACTTCAACTAATCTGTGGCATCTTGGAAAGGGTTGATAAAGGGTCTGTCAAGGACCGTATGAACAGAGATAATCTAGAATGCTGGGAATCCATACCTGGATAAAAAAAATTTCCAGATGGTTTCCTTCCTAGGGGAATCTTCATTCAAGAGAACTAGGCCCTAACATGAATCAGGTGATACTAGTTACAGTCACCTGACAGATTTTAAATCAGTACATACAGTTGTGATTATAACAATGAAGTTATAGAAAAATTCTGTCATTCACAACAATGTGTTGTAGCGTTAATGTAGGGGAATTTTTTTCAAAATATTTCAGTCCAAAGGGCCCATCTTCAGGAAATACATATATACAATCTAAGGTGAAGTACTGGGTTATAGGTGTTTATGTACAAATGAAATATCATTTGTACAATTAATCAGTTTATATTGAAGGGTAAATGGGGTGTGTATAGATGTTTTCTCATACTGATTTTGTGGCAAGTGGATGACAGAATTTTCTTCTTCTTCTTCATCTTTATTCTAAGTAATTTGTTGATTTTAGCCCTTAGGTGTGACTGATGAATATTTTCTATAACTGTTACCTGACAGGTCACCTATTCAGTCTGGACTAATGAACAGTCCCATTTTGGAAATGTGCTATAATAAAATTAAATAACCTCTTATGCCCTACATCATTGTGAGACTTTAGCTAAAGACTTCGTAAGCTGTTAAAAAAAAGGTATTAACAGGGGTCAGTAGTGTGCTCAAGCTGACATATGAACCAGTCATGTAATCCAAGTCGAAGCATTGCCATTGATATTGTACTGTCCTGTAATTCCATCTGTTAACAATGCTGTATGCCTTATATATAGACGAATGGAAAGTTATTACTACCTAGTAAACAGTTTAGGTAAACTATTCATCATAACTCAAAAGAAATTTACTCAGAAAATTAACACATGACTGTCTTAACTTCAAACTACTTATTGGATATTCTGTGCTTTTTTGAGAAAGTTAATTATTTCCAGTGCCAAATCACTTCAAAAGGAATGGTTTCCCAACATCAATAAAATACATAAAAGAGACATGAGTGACAATAAAAACTTGGCAATAATTATAGTGCAAGATTTGAGGTTCCCACAGCAGTACTGCTGAATATTCAAACAAGTGGAATGTTACAATATATTGACTGTTTAGTAGTACAGTTACCAGATGACACAGTGTAATATTCAAGAACACATTATTATTAAAAAATTGTAATATTAATTTTCCACTTCATCATATTATTACTGGCAGAGGAAGCATAGGTCAACCAATGACAAAATAGAAGACCAATATCCATGATGATGGAACAAGTGTAGATGGCTTATACCATGCTGCTGCTGATCATGATTGTGACATAATTTTTACCATTTTCCCATTATCCATGCAATATAAATACCAATTAAATAAAACTTACATGACAAATGAAAATTACTGTCTCCTGGGTTGTGAGTACATGTGCTTTTCATAATTTCAACCCAACTGTAATGATTTCATCAAAGTTTAGCCAGTAAGAATGAAAATAATTGCAGTACATCAACACAGTTTTACTACATAAAGATTTTATGAGGGTGGTGGTGCAGCATGTTTTGAATGAGAAGAATATCTTCAGGCACATATTTATATATAATATAAAATGTAAAATACAGGTAATCTCAAAATTACTTTTAGTGTTGGATGTCATGACCAGGCATGCCAGGTGTTTGGCAGTGATGTTTAAACATGAATATATGTGATGCTATATTAAAACAGTAAAAGATTAGTATAAAATTAGACTGGGATGTATGCTAACTGTAGTTTTGGAAGAAGAAAGGGATTGGCAAATTGTGTATGCAGAACTCTTGAGAAAAGGCAAGTTATTCTTGTGATAAAAGATAATGTTTAATAGCTTTTATATTACTAATTTTTACTGAGATTGTTCATGTTTTGCATTTTATACTACATATGAAATTGAAACCTGTCAAACTAGTACATCCAGTGAAATCTTTACTTAGTACAGGTTACTGTTACTAGTCATGAACATTGTGTGGTGCAAATGTACAGATATTTACAGGACCAATAAAATTATTCAGGCCATTAACTGTGCCTACTCAGCTATGTACATTAGGCAGATCTTGGTGACAAAAGTCCTGACACAAAAACACACACATACACACAGAATTCCTCGTACATGGGTTGTTGAAATTCGAGTAAGCAAAATCTTTTATGACAAGTAATACTTCCAGTTTTGTACTTATCTCTGTACATGATCAAGAAGTTTCCACCACCATACTGCAACCTCTCTGAATTACAGTACTTCACACAGGTTTCTTTACTGTACAAAGTGAAGTTGTAAATAGATGAAAATGACTTGGAAGAGCCTAGCACTGAGGCTTACTTCCCTGGTGCATGAATCTGACTTGTTGGGTTGACTGCTGACTGCAGAATAAATTCACATCTCTCTCTCTCTCAGATTGTTCCTAGCATTGCACACCAACAGGTTAAATCAGTTCTTGTATTTGCAGTCCATCTTTGAACCATGTTGTGCATGAACAGTAAGTGAAAATATTTCCCTCAAGTTTCTTTCCAGCCATACAATTACTGGACCTTTAAGGAAACTTGTAATGAATTCTTCTCTGTTTATGAATAAGTTACCCACATAAGCATAACAGGTTGGAGATGAAGAAAACTGCCCCCAGATATGGATGATGGTTACATATATAATAAACAAACAGTTGTGGACAGCAAACAAGGAGCGGTCCTCCAGCTATCAGGTTGGGCTGAGGCCTAAATATTCCCCAGTGTAAGAAAACCAGCAAGTTATGAAATGCTATATACAGGCCTTGCACAGATTTTTTTTTTTGCAGTTATCACCATGTCAAAGTAAATGTTAGGAAAGAAAATGTTTTCAGACTGATGGTTGAGAATATGAGTTCACTTGAAGCTTGTAAAGTTAATGGAGTTATGGGAGTAAACTGTGCCACACAAAACTTCTATTTGTCAAAAGCAGTGTTCCTGAATTTGCTTTATAAACATCTTTAGACTGATGGGAAGGCACACAAGTCCCATTAAGAACATCTTGATAGCAAGTGCTATTCAAGTATATTTGATGTCTGACCTTTTAGAAGCTAGATGCTATACTAGCCACTATCTTGTGGTTGCAGACAGGACAGACTGCCAGTAAATAAACAGCATTGGAAGTTTGGTGTGGAGAAATTCAAGGTTGAAAAGCTAAGTAATGTGGAAGTCAAATAAATATGGTTAAAATCACAGATACAGAGCATTTTAAAACTTGGATAATGTGGACATGAAAAGGGCTTCGAAAAGTAAGAGAATATTACAACTTAAACCAAAGACAGCCTTGGATATTATAATTGAAAGCACCATAAATAATGATTCAACATAGAATACTCAAACACAGCCTAAATAATTTGAGCATGTCAATGTATTATTTTCTGTGAATAATCAGGTCATGCATTAAGTCACACCACATATTAATCTTTGCACTGTCATGAATGTGCTCAGCAATGGCATATGGACTGCAAGATGTGAAGTTCTCATGGCAGTACTGACACAGATTAATGTCTCCTAGGATATTATGCTGTGTCATAAAGTTACAGTTCCTGACACTAACATCATAGTACCTTCATCCTCAGGGTCACACAGTCCACAAAGGAATGTGAACATGGGTTGTTGAACCCCAAAATTCACATGTTGTGGTGATTGGTTTCTCCAGTGACATGGGAAGTTGCTTTATCCACAAACAACTGCAAGATAGCCAGTGTCTTCACTGGTAAATCTTAAAATGTCACTGGTAAAATTTCATGTTCTGGCCAGGCATTAAGTTTAATTAACTGCTCCATTTGCATATTATGTGCTTAAAACTTTAAATATGTGTGCAGCACACTATATGCTTTGTTGTAGACAAGTTCAACTTCTGCAAAATACAATGGATGACTCATTGAGGCCTATGTAGGGAGGGTCACTCTATACAGTGCATGCTTTCTTTCAGGGTAGAAGTCTATCCAACTCTTATCCTCTGCAACCCACTGCCTGTGACAAGAAACTTCATCCACTCTGTGATGGTTGGTTTCAAAGGCACAGACTTAACCATATATGGCAGTAATTTCTTTGTACTTTTATCTCCCGTTTTGACTCCACCATCTACACAAAACCTTCAGCCTTCTCTTGCATGAATACTATATTGGGTTGTGAACTGCCATCACATTGTTCATAGTTTTTCACATGAGGTAGACATGAGCTTTATACTCAAAGGTACGAAATACAGCGAACCGTATCATTCCATTTTAAGCAATTCAGTAGGTACTCCAGAAAAACTGCAAGTAACATGGGTGTCCCCGACAGGGACATACCAAACATAACGTTGGTGCAGTGATACAGACACAAACCTTTCAATGAACTTTTTTAACCCATGAAAGAAGAAACATCTGTTTTACATAAGGACTCGATGCCTAATGCACAGTAAACACTCTGTACATCAGTTACACAAAACTGGTCTGTTAATGTTGTACAAGGCAAAGTCACTGTTTGTTCTGAGATCTGTATAAAACCCACAGACGCAATGCAAGCACAATGTAGATTTTTTAATGGTAAACCTGGTGGTATGTAAGGTAACCACCAGGCTTTAAAAAGTTAAGTGTCTTTTTAACAATGATTTCTATTATTCTTGATTTCAAACTTTTGCCATGTTCTGGAAGTAAACACCAGGCTTTAAAAAGTTAAGTGTCTTTTTAACAATGATTTCTATTATTCTTGATTTCAAACTTTTGCCGTGTTCTGAATGTTTTATGCTTTCTTCTGGTTAATTCCCCGGTGTATGAATTCAGACACTGGGGAATTACCCAGTAGAAAGCATATGACATGATTTCTGTTATTAAAATTATACAGTGCCATTACAGGAATGAAGTATGTGAAGCAACTCTCATTACCTCTAAGGTGTCATTTTTATTCAATGGCAAATACAAACACAAAGAATGTTGCATAGCAAAGAGGGAAATCTGTATGAAGTAACAAGCCTCTTTTAATTTCAGGCCGGTTTTCGAGATGGGGCAGCAGCTGGAAGGGATGCAGTTTTCCAGAAGGGTTTTGACATGGGATATGCTGAAGGATATCAAGCTGCATCATCATTGGGCTATTTAAAGGGAATCATAAGGTGAGCAGAGCACTTGGCTTGACAAACATGAAGCTACTAATATAAATAACAGAGAAAATCAATAGTAAATGAGAACATGGGCACAGTTTCTTGTGACATAAGTAACAGCCTGTGTCATTTACCATATTGTAAAGTGTCAGCAGGTGAAGCTGTTTGGTAAGCATATGGCTTATATTTATGACATATCTGATTTTGAATATCAGATGATATACTCTATGCTACTGACTTACGGCTCTCATGCTGGTTCAGTACTGATATTCATCTTCTTCTTGGGTTTTGAAACTATGGAATTTGGTTGAGTGTTTTGCCAGTGTTCTGGCAGCATGTACCTCCAAAACTGGAGCAAAATCATCCACTTCCACACAGTGCCAATCAACATCAAATGTACTTTTAAGTGGGTCATAAATTCAGTAGTTTTGTTGCAGCACAGAATTGAACTTCCTGATATGTTACAGTAAACAACTAAACACACCGAAGGCATATGCTTAGATGAACTGTACTTCAATGCCATTATCATATGTACGTTCAATTCAGTAACAGCATATGTTTTCACATTTCCCCTCTACCCAGCACTGAGCCTGTTATGTGAAACTTTCCCACTCTTACCAGCATGTAGGGCAGTATATTCCCCCCCCAAGATGTGTTTTGAGAATACAGTATGAAAACACACACTGTCAAACACTGCATCATTGTGTTCCACTTTATAACTGCACAGAAGCAGTTCAGCGGCAATCCAGAACACAACTATGTCAGTTACTATTCATATGCTGTTACCATACTACATGTGTATGAGGAATTTCCTGATCATCATCACCACTGCAGAAAAGTAAAAATTTCAAGATGGGTATGTATGTTACATTAGTACCAGATACTGTCATATTGTGGTCTTAAGGGCTGCAACATTGTGCAGTTTGGTATGTGGTTCTCAGTATCATAATGCCACCATCTCCTTGCACACAATCCAGTTTCCTTTGGGTCTTCTGACATGCTGACTGGAGCAAATACCATGCCATCAGATATTACCAGGTCAGCTAAATGGTATCCATGCCAACCATGAAGAAAGCAATGAAGATGTAGACAGTATGTTCTTCCAAAACACTGATAAACACTTAATAAACTATGCAGTGCTATAACACAGAAAACCAAAACTCACAGCCACAAAAACTTCCTGTAATCTTCTTCTTTAGCACTCCAGCACTCCGAGTTTGGCCTTGGCTTCCCCCATGACAGATGCCCATTCTGTTCCATCCAAAGCTCTTGTTCTCCATCATTTTACACCTGTATTCCTCAAATCCAATTTGACATCAACCATCTACCTTAACTTAGGTCTCCCTTTTTTCTCCTTCCTCCTGGTTTGCCTTTGAGTAACTTCTTTACTGTCCTTTCACCATCTGTTCTTACAACATGCCCAAGTCATATTCCAATCTACATCCTTTAACTACAGCTACAGTGTTTGGAGATATATATTTATTATAAATTTCTTTATTCACTTTTATTGTGCAGGAACCATAATGTCATGCAGTAATGAATACATATTTAAATGCCAGAAGACATTAAGTAACACTCATTCTTTTTTTTTGCAGCACAGTTCTTCATCATAGTCAGGTAGACAGTGAATCTGCAGCCATCTCATTAAAGACTGCTTTAGAAAAAACATCGGTAGGTATGTGTCAGTTGTGTCAGACAGAACCTACCAACCTTGAAGAAAGCAAGGAACTCTCTACTGCAAAACCATTGTCTGATATTATTGCTAATCAAAGAGATTGTGTAAATAATGCAATAGAAAGGATAAAACAGGATAATTTCCAGTTGTTACATGAATGGAGTAAGAAATAAATGTGTGTGTGAAGACTGATTAGTAACTCAGAGAATATGGAAAATGTGTGTTGAATATGACAGGAATGACTGTAATATTTGAGATGTCAGCAGTGGATAATGGACAAAAAGTATGGTTTTCAATTCAATAATCAACAAAACCAAATCAATATATTTATTAACATTATTTCCAAAATAATGTTGAATTCTTAATTAATTCTGAATGCTGAGTTAGAAGACTTAGAGTGAATGAAGCTCATGACAGATTTATACGTTGTCAGCATTTTTTCCTCAAAATGAAGGTACACAGTTTTCAAAACTGCAGAAGCTTTCTCTACATTTTATAAATAAAGACCTTCAGGAGTACCTTCCTTCTTCCTATAAAGAACACTCTCCTTAGATTTCCTAAAATCCTCATTGGTTACCTTCATCCGTCTTTCTCGCAGAGCCATCAGGCCTGCTTCTGTACAAATTGCCTGAAACAGTGAGAAAAATAAAGTGAAACACCAAGTAATGTACTTACCAAATTATATATTAATTCAGATCTCATTCTATTCAGCGTGTATATACCTATAACCATGTAACCTCAAATAATTGTTTCTGCCCCAGTCATTTGCTAATTTTAGGTAGATCATTCCAGTCACTTGAAACTTCCCAGTGAACATATGATGGACTGGGAATAATCGTAAGTTAAAATATAATGAATAAGAGGCAAGTTACAAAGAATCGCACAACTACAGAATGAATTTCATACTCTGACGTCCCTACAATGACCAACTACCAGAAGTCAGGAGTAAAGCCAATTCCAAATACACATATGTATTCCAGTATGCAGTATGATAATTGAGTTATGCAGTATAGTACAGACCATAAATGGACCACTGGTAATAATTATGGAGAGGACCAGAAGATGGCAGCAATATTGCAATGAGTGGCACCTGTGCTTTCGTTTGGCAGTCTCATTCTTTGCCACAAAAATTTACACAGCCTGCACATTCAATGAAATGGTAACTTCAGGGTATTCCTCAAGGGCTGTGGAACAATGAGAGTGTTTTCTGTGGAAACTAGCTAGAGATGGCACACCAAATTTTCTTTTGAATTTCCGATATTTTGCTAGTCATATATGTTAAAGACGCTGGACAATGGACACTGTGCAACATAACTGCAGGGTAATGAATGAACCACTGCACAAACCTTCAAAGAATAATAATGTTTTTAATGCCTAAAGCCTGGATTAAATGGCAAGATGCAATTACAAAGTAGCCACCTCAATGAAGTTATTCTTTGTATCATCACTTCCAACCTTCGTGAGGGCATGCACTTTAGAACTATCAAAACCAACAACCTCCAGTATTACATACTAACAAACTCTGCCTTATTAATGGCTGATCTGATTCCCTTATGCATAAAACCTACCCCGAAGTGGTAACTAGTATTTCCTTTAAACACAGCCATGAGAGCACAGTCAGCACAATGACTGGCTATAGGTTGGACAGGCAAGGAATCAACATTCAATTATCAGTAGGGACAAGAAATTTTTCTCCTCCTTAGACAGCCAAGATTCACCCAGCCTCCTCATCAGTGGGTATTGTGGGTCGTTTCCCCTGCGGTAAAGCATCTGGGGTGTGTGGCTATTACTCACCTCTGTCTAGTGCTGAGGTCAAGAAGAAGTGGACCTACAATTCTGGTCCCACACACGCCTTCATACCATGCAAAGGGACAACTTTATTTTGCTTCTGATAATAAATAGTCTCACCTTAATATCAGCACCAGATAAATCATCCTTGGACATAATAAGCTCTGTCAGATTTACGTCTTCAGCCAAAGTCATCCGTGATGTATGGATGTTAAAGATACGACGTTTTGTTTTCTCATCTGGGAGTGGGAACTCAATCTTCCTGTCAATGCGTCCAGGTCTTATCAAAGCTGGATCCAAAGTTTCAATTCGGTTGGTAGCCATCACAACCTTTGAATCATTTACATAATATAAAACAAAATTGTAATATCAGTGTTTATAGATGAGTCTGTAATTTATCATTAACATGAATGCTGAATTGCCATGCTGTGAAGAACAAGACAGTAATTTCTTATAACTCCACTCCATACCTTCACATCTCCTCGAGAATCAAATCCATCCAGTTGATTTAGTAATTCCAACATGGTTCTCTGTATTTCACGCTCACCACCAGAATTTGAATCATAGCGTTTGGTTCCAACAGCATCGATCTCATCAATAAACACAATGGAAGGAGCATGCTCTTCTGCGACTCTAAACAGTTCTCTTACCAGTTTAGGCCCATCTCCCTACAAAAACACAAAAGTGTTATAATGGGGACAGAAGCAGACTCAGCGTCTTAAATACTGTGCTTCAGTTGTACATTAGATAGTGGATAAATACCAAAGAATAGTGTTTCTGAATGTTATACACTACTGTCAAAGCCTATACAATTTAATCATCAGTATGAAGTCACTAACAGCAACGATACTGGACCATAGTAAGAACATGAAATCTGTTATGGTGACAGATTATAAATACACATACTAGAACTGAATTAAATGTTTTCTGGTGTGTGTAAAGGAACAGAACACAGATAGAGTGAAATTCTCAGGTATGTAAAAACCAGAAAACCGTCTCTAGTTTTTAATGATAGGTGATCATCCTGCAAAGTACAGTGAAGCTTGGATTTTATGTTCCCTTGACTCTGTTTTCCTCATTTCTAAACATTTTTCATCAGCCCCCACCAAAACTTCCATAGCAAAAATATATTTTCCTGGATTATACATTTGTGTTCTACCCATTTGCTTGAATATGCATTAAAACAGCTTGAATTAGTCCTTGATTTCAAACTTTCGCCGTGTTCTGAATGCTGTATGCTTTCTTCTGGGTAATTCTCTGGCATCTACACAAGCTTAAGGAAAGGAGACAGCCACCTAAAACACAACAGTTTGACTTCTACCATCCCATGGTTCACCCCAACATGCACCCTATCTCCTTCACATACGCACCCGTGGCCTCCATGTGGGTCGTTATCCTCCACAGCCTGTTTTTGAGCCAAGCCCTTTCCCATACAAATACCCAACATTCTCAAACCTAGTCATTTTTCATACCTATCCACCTATGAGGATGGAACAGACACAGTATTCTGAAATGCTGGCATATAAAATTCAGACGCCGGGGAATTACCCAGAAGAAAGCATACAACATTAAATTAGTCCATTGCTGTTGCTTTAAGTAATGTAAATTTGAAGAAAAATATTATTTTTAATTACAATTCCCTATACTGTCTATTACCTTTGTAGCAACTTACTATTCTTAGTCTTCAAAGTCACACTGGCAGAGTGGAGCTGTGTTTCCTCCCAAACCAAGCCTGTATAGCTTTAAATGTCTTTTGATATAAGTTGCAAGTGACTGTAAGTTCCCTTTATTTGTTGCTTTTTGAATCTTTGCAGATTTTATGGGCAAGCAGTTTTATTTTAATTTCTTATTATGATTCATTTTTCATCACCATAAGTGAACCAAAGAAGAGGAAATCATTCTCTATTTAAGAAAAAATGGACATTTAGACCAGGTGGATTCCAATAAGGAAATAGTGTTGCACTGGCTGTCAAAATAGAAAATGTGCTGTCAACACTGTCCATATTTTTAAAAACAGGAGAAACCAGACAGTGTACATACAATGTGGCACACTCTGTGGTCAAAAGAAGAGCCTGAAACAGTCACCATTTCAAGCACTTGAGAGTTGGTTGCCTGTGTGGTTTAAAAAACAGCTATAGCCAGCAATGTAGAACACAGTGGCACACCGCTGAGACAAAAGGCTTCAATATTGCCACAAGGCTGGCCACCAAAGATTTCAAAGTCTCTAATGGTTGGATCGACAATTTTATACCCCTAAGGACAAAATGTAATGCCAGTTCACACCACGCAGTACACACTTGCCATCCTGGTTATAAAAACCAGTGATTTAATGCTGTCTGTTGTAAGATACATACAAAACACATACTCGCATTCTGCTGTATTAATCTTCATCGGGTTGGTATTTAAATTTAAGCATTATGGTTTATAAAACATATTATTTGAACAGAAAAAGATAATTTATGAAATAAAGGCCATTTTGTGGAAAATAAAACAGATTATGCAGCATGTCTTACAAATGCAATACATTTCCTCTTTGCCTACATATATAAATGAATTTTAGAGTGTTTTTTTTATGTGCACTTGCATATGCAAATGTAGGTCTTTTAAAAGTCCTTACCTGACATTTCCAATGTGTGGAAATGTCAGGTAAGGACCATGTCAGGCAATAATATGTCTTACCCACAAACTTTCAACCACACTGCGAATTACATTTTGCCTCATCATTCAGGGATGGAATGAAGATAGCCTTTCACTTGCATTTAGCCTCTTTTGGGCAGCCATTTGTTATCAATATGTACCTCCTTTGTGATTATACACCCCACTGTACAAGTGAATGGCACAGCCAAGCCACAGTAAAGATATGAATGACCAGTCCACCTACAGCAGCAGACCACTGAAACCTGCTGAAATGGATTTAAAACTCACTTGAGCAGCTCTATGAAATTGGATTTAATTTGTGGCTTTCACAAAATTAAGCAACAACACAAAAACTGATGATCTCACAATCTGTTTAACAAAACACAATCAAAGTAAACACAAGCTCAATTCTACTTATACAGACCTTTCCAGGGTCGTTCTCTTTCTACAGAATTAATGTCATAAATACAAAATCCATAGCTTAACTTTTATTTGTAATAATAAAAATTGGAATATAGTAATACAGTCGTCTTGACCTAAGTGGTTCAGTTCCCAAATGATCTGGGCAATTTCAGACAGAAAATAGTCTGGTCTTCCACCAGGTGATCTGGTCAATGGTCTCATCCACCCACAAAAAGTTTGAGAGAAAATGGACACTAAGAAAAGTGACATGGGTGAAGAGGGAAGAGAGAGTTGTTCACCTCCTCCAAAGAAAGAACATGATCTCAGAAGTATCTCAGTTCTCTCTTAATTCACCATTATACTGTATAGTAAACTGACAGTGAAAAAATAACACACCAGACATCCAGATCCCATGTCATGTGGACCACCCCTCACACCTAAATTTCAGATGAATGAGGGACTACTACACACATCTTTTACTGAAATTTTAGTAAAAATTCTTCCCCTGCTCCAGAACATTTCACACCAAAAATTTAGTGTGGTAGTCTTTCAATCAAGTAACACACATTCTCACTCCACGCACAAAATGTTGCTTCAAACTTGATCCAAATGCAGAACACTAATGACTTCTCAGGTGATTACTGCTTCTCAGCCACTGATCACTGCCCCTCAGTGTAAATCAATCTGTTTTTTAAGTTGCAGATGTCAGTATCTCTCGTCTTAGTGAGTTTGCTTCAATCATCCTGCTTCTTCAATAACACTCAGTGGATTCTGCAAGCTCTATGAAAAATCTTAGTGCCACATGATGAAAAACATGGTCCAGCTATTTGAAATGCACAAATCCTAAAGACAAAAGAACAGCTGTTATCCACTTGACTATATGCTGACTGAGTAGCTATTTGCCATGTGGTCACCTATTTGCATTCTATCCCTTTCAAAAATAGCGTTGCTATGTTCATCTTTAAAACATCTTTCCAGTGGTGGATTGTGCATGTGTGTCAGGTACATACACTTCTCACCTGTCCTTCCATACAACTGAAAAAAGAACTCCCTGACTCTGGCTTATATGTCACCCAGTTTAATATTTATTGTTTTAAATCCAAGGTCACATGACATAACCTCTTGGTTTGGCAGAACAGTACCACAACAGTTTATTTCTCCTATTAGCCAGATCATCACACAAAGCAGTATATTAAAAGAAACTGTCCACAAATCATTATTTATATCCAACACCTTTCACCTTCCAGTTTCAATACTTCTCATTTGCACGTGACGCTGTCGTTTTGTGAGCTGTGGCTTGGGGTCTTTATAAAGACACACCTTCATGAGATATGTGTAGCCTGTCACATCACAAATCTCTTAAGTTTGTATGCAGAAACTTTTACGCTTCTTAGCCACATATCATCTGAAAATCATTCAACCTTATAATTTCTGAGTAATTCATCCACTACCGAAACGTTACAACCAATTGCAAAATTTAGGAAACAAATCACTGAAAATGTCAAAAAGTGTTCTCAGCTTCTATCAGTTTTTACCAGGTTTCCTGGCATTATAAGACAGGCAATATGTGAAAATAATGATCACATTCCATGGTAATGCTGTAAAACTGTGCATGTGTGTGTGTGTGGAATTGTTCAAGTACAGACTAGTACTCCAGACTGTCTATTATGTCATGTCCATTTGGTGCATAAACAGGAAGAGAAAGTAACTCCTGTGAAATACGTTAGCACACTGACAGGAGTGCTGCCCTTGTTCTTGAGGGTCGTCCTGGAAACTCCAGCAAGCCCTGCTACTTCCTTGTGGAGGTCCATGGATCAAGTTCCCACCAGCACTTTTCCCAGGCAGTCGATCGTTTTTATTTTCTTCATCTTTAGACACCCCACTTCATCAATCGGCTGGCTGCTGTATCCATCAAGATCAGCAGCTACAGAAAACACCCTTTCAATTTTGGCAGTTCAGAATTTCCTTGTAGTCGCCATGATAAGCAGAACTCAAATATTTTGCAGTATTGATTCACTCAGTATACACAAAACACCTGTAAATTTACACTGTAGAATAAAATATATAAACTGAAACAAGTTTGTGTGGGTGCCTGTGTAATGGTCTTTCTGAGAGTGTGGAACAGATACAGAGAGTGAGAAAGACAGAGACAGCAGAAGGATTCAGTCCCATGTAGCCACTCTGAAACTCAAATAAACAAACAATAACATCTCAACTAATATTACAACACCACAAACATCCATTTCCAAGAACTGTGAGTCTGTTTACATTTTCAAGAGCTGCTCAGGATATTTACCACCAAATGAAAAGGCAGAAAAATCATGTGGGATGAATTGCAAAGGACAGTAAAGGACACTAACTATCAAAGCCAACTTCTGAAGTTATTATACTGACACCACGAGAGGAATGACGGAGGAAGAGTATGAAAAATTGCAAGTGATGATAACCAGTGTTGGCAAGATTCAGTGTGAACACACAACAGATGCATTACCAATGAACAATCTACCCATCACCTGTCCCAAAATAACATTTAAAATGTAATGTACAATAGCTACACACACAGACTCACCAAATATTTCTGTATAAGCTCAGATCCAACAACTCTCAGGAATGTGGCTGAGGTTTGGTTAGCCACTGCCTTAGCCAGTAAAGTTTTCCCAGTTCCTGGTGGTCCATAGAGAATAACTCCTTTGGGGGGTTTAATGCCCATTTCCTCATAATATTCTGGATGTGTGAGAGGAAGCTCCACAGATTCCTTAATTTCTTGGATCTGCGTATCCAAACCTACACAGCAAATAGTGAAGATAATACAATATGTCATGAAGTCAGTCAAGGAAGCTAACTTCATCATCATCATACACATCAAGGACTGGACCCTTCAATCCATTCCGTCTCCAAAGTTACAACTGCTCTCTCCAACGTTTCTTTGGTCTTCCAATTGTTCTCCTTCCTTGTGGTCTGTAGTAGTATGATTTCAAAGGGATTCAGTTTTATGGCATTCTTTGCAAGTGCTGAAACCAGTTCCGTCTGTATTCATCTATCTTGTCTAGTAAGCCTATAATCTGTAGTTCATGGCATATGTAGTCGTTTGTCTTGTGGTCATAAAGAGTATAGCCTGTCAGAGGTCTCAATAACTTCATTTCATTCAATCTCAGAGGAAGCTAACTTCAACAGTATAAATCTTATGTTGTACACCTTCCATGCAACTGTCCAATAAACAAAAAACTTCACTTCCAATTACATCAGCAACAAAGACATATGGATACAGCAAGTCATGTAAATTTCACATCTTATTTGTATCATAATTTTTATAGTGTTAACATTATATCTAATTACAGAGTGACATAATTTTATTAACATTGTATATAAATACCAATATGTACATTCTACAATTTACATACGACTACTTGCAATATATGATACATATGTCTATGAATTTTGCAGCTCCCTGCAGATGGATGAAATATGAAGGAGCAGTAAATAATATATATTAAGTGATGAACTGAAAGTGAAAGTGTGTGTACTCGGGAGTTAATTTTCAAAGGAGCAAGAAAGTATAACCACTGAAAACATAGGAACAGAAAATCATTTCACTACTTCAAGGTTCAAACCACAACTTATTAATGCAATGAATAAAGTTGCTTTCAAGTGCACTACACACTCCCACAGAAGATGACATTATCAGCATAAACATTAACACAAACTAGTGAAAAACATTCAGACTTCAAATCAACTAATTTTCACCTACCTCCAATGTCAGCATATGTTTCTTGTGGAGCTTTTTCCAACTTCATTACAGTGACCATAGGATCTGTATCATCTGATAAAACACCAACAACTGCATGTACCTGCCACAAGAAAAGAGTATCATCCCTGAGTCCACAAGAATTTTAAGTACAGCAATGCTTTTTTGCAGCATTTCCCAAGCTTCTTTTGGTGCAGAGCCCTTCTGGTCTTAAAACAAAATTATGTACTGTCACACAAATAAAACATGTACACGAAAAGTTAAGTGTGGTGGAACACACTCAGGTTAAACTACAGTCAATGGAAAGGTTGAGCAAACACAATAACAGCACAATCAAACTGAATTCCCTGGTGTGAGTTCATGACTTTTAGGTTTGTGAATCAATTTCAGGTATTTATATGGGCTCTTTCTTCTAAACCATTACACTGCTTACTTGAATTGGCGCTATAGTAAAGACTCAAAACATACCAAAAATCAATCTGACCGCTCATCTAGGTTCAGTGCTGGGGTCAGCAATGAGTACAGCAATACCTCTGCTACCTCTATATGCCTTCATAGCACAGATGGTGACAACTTCAACTTTGTTTATCATAAGTTGTGATACTTCAGTCAGTATACGCATCCCTCGTTTGTCATGGGGGTTAGGTTCCAAGACACCCCGCGAAAATAACAATACTGAGTTGAACCACCATTCAAATTAAACACATGCTTTAAATTAACATCCTAATACGTAGCATTCACAATGCTATTACGTTCTCATTCCCACTGGTTATACCACCTCGTAACAATTTTATCCCAGTTATGATTAACAGACTGCAAAATATGGGTGAAATCCTGAACACAAATTCTTTTACCATACAAAAAAAAAGCACTAACACTTTCATTTGGTCCCCAACCTACACAAAACACACAGTCCAATGTATAGGGCTTTCCACAGCTAAGTTTATCAGACTTTCATAGTTTGTCACTTCCTGCCTCAAGCTTGTGCTTCATAAAAATAAAATCTTTGGTTGAGCATTCTGGGTTGGTAGAACCAAGATGTGTAGAAAGGCAATATAAACTGTTGATTAACACTGTTCTATGTGACCCACTGGGCATCACAAACACTCATGTTACCAGTGTATGCAAACACAAAAGATGAATAAGATCACAAATATTTCACTTTCTAATACACGCTACACCTGTAGCAGTGTCGATGTGCAAGTGTAACATTGTCTGGATACTACAGTTGGCACCTATTGTTAATGACGGTGAAGCACAAGATTTGTTTCCTGCTTCAGTTCTTTAAAGTACCTCCCTTTAGCTAAGACACTATAAAGTGTATGAATAAATGCAAAGGAGGCTTGCTGGAACAAGTAATGGCACTTCAAAATAAAAAATAAAATAAAAGGAATGAGAGAAAAATAAAGGCTACTTATTTATTCCTCAAAGCACCAATGCTGTCAACATCTCTGAACCTCAAAATTAAACTGCTGGCTCCAGAAAATGAATTCACCATCTTTGCAGTAAATTCAACCATACAAACTGAACATATTTTGTATTTACTGCCACATGCTAATTTAGAAACGTTGTGCCAAGGAGAGGGGGATGGGACAATAAATGCATTTTACTACTTGTACCCGTTCTAGCTCTAACTGAGGGAAGATGGAATCTTGGCTTCAGGGAATATAAGTGTTTCCTGAGAGGACCCGAAATACTTATGGAAATGAACGACTACAAAATTTCTGGTAATTTAGTCACTAACTTGATTATTGTTTATCTTTTAATATTGTGTCATCCAGATCATACATATGTTTTGTAAGTATATGACTGTGGCACCGGAACTTCAACACTTCACCGATCGGATTCACCCAATTTATTAACTTTACTTTACCCATGCTAAACAGTTACTGTTCTTTTGCATCCCTTCGTGGTAACTGGCACACCCATTTCCATTTCTTTTCCTATACTTGAATTTTTTTCCACTTCCTTGATTTCCGTTTGGCTGTCTTTTAATTTCACTATTTCCTAATAGGTCCAAAAGTTAACATTTTTAAATTCTGTTACATGATTGGCTACCAATGACCTAACATTGCCCGCCATGTTGTGACCTGTATGAATCCCAAATAAGCATTCTAGCCGCTTTTCTTAATGTGTACGCCTGACTACCATCCATCCTCCCCCACAAGATTTAAGAGGTCTCAAACTGTCAAAGTTTATGAATTTCCACTATTTCAAAAATGACCATTTATTTTGACACTGACATACTGTGACAACTGTTAGACCCTTCTGGCCATCCGCAAAGCGCAAAGTCTAAACCTTTCAAAACATCCCTTTATTTTCTATCTCTACTATGCTTTACCACCGGCCAATCAATTTCACTTGCCCAGTACATCCTCTTTTAACGCATGTGCAACGGTTATATACTTGCACTGTCAATTCGAAGTACCATGCAAAATTAACCCAATTCTTATATCTTGTGACAAAACAGTATACTAATTCATTACATAAGGTTTCCACAGAGACCCTGGATATCATTTACAGAGTCCAGCACAGTTTTTGAAACAGAAGAGTTAATCATCACACACCAACAATGATGCATGAACATGGACATAGACATATGAAGTCACTTGTCTAAGGTCACTGTACCATTATTAAGAATACAGTACTTTAGAGCCTGAATAACTTTCCACACAAAATAGATGATCTATGAAAATTTTGGCCTAATTTGAGCTCTCATTTGATCTACACTACAAACAACATCCATAGCACAAGCTGTAGAAAACCGCATTATGTAAATCCTGGCTTCATGTTGATCAACACACACAGTGAGACTCTCTTAAGACATTTTTGAAAAGATTCAAGAAATTAAACTTATCAAGCAGACAAATGTCTTAAAAGGGCAGGACTGAAGAGTTTTATTTCCATTAATTTTTTGAGAACTTATTTACATAAGTATGCTAAATTTGTGTAATTTGCAGCAGCCTTACATAAGTGACGGCCTTAACATATTCTCACCTGTATCTGATCAAGCATTTTGTCAGTCACCTTTCTCACAGGAATGCCTAGTTCTTATGCAATTTGGGTGCCAGACACATTCAAAACACCATTCTCTTTGTTTATTATGTTCAGCTTTTCAGAAATAGGAAGTGGCTTGCTTTTTATGCCTGTTTGTGATGTGGCCATGTTCAAGGAGGTGATTTACAAAATCAATGAAAAAAATTTAATGACAAAATTAATTCAAATTTAAACTCAACTCAATGAAGCATTCAGTTCACTATTAGTATTGATATGAAGCAGCCACAAGTTCCAGATTAGAAACCATGCCAACCCATTGAGTAGTTTTCCCCACACCTTATGGATATGCACCCACAGATTTCAATATTTTATGCATCCAACAAGTAATATCAAACACAGATCATAGTAACATCTTGCTGGCACAACTGTTTTTGATGAGTGGTAGCAGCCATGTTGATCATGCATTCAGTATCACTTTACAGGACAAAAACTTGCACACATATACAATGTGAAGTAAAGGTACAATGTAGGAGTATATAAATTTTGTGAATGTAATTCTCTGAATTATTGAAACTAAAGTACAAAACAGATGCAGTCACAATACACTCCGTTAAACCCACACACCACACAGTGGATCATGCTGCTGTGTTAAATACACATGCGGAAATAACCGTGGAGACTAAACTGTATGTTTCTGTAAGTCATTTCAACTCTATATATTTTGAAATAGATTCAACAAATGTAAACTAAGGAAGAGTGTTTAAGATTTTGATATGGAAAACACATCACATGCATGAAAAACACATTGCGTCATGAATTTTATGTGCTTCTCAGGTGGGAAAATTTCTTACATTGGAAATGTATTGAAAGGCACTATAAATATTAATCATTGGGATAATTTTGGTACTACAGTATAATGATGTCTTTAGTAGGAAACTTTTTAACTGGGGAGATCTTAAGTAAGGTTCGCTGTAAATTAAGAGAAGTAACTTGATATAATCTTAAGTCTGAATGAACCAGTTAAAATTAATAATGTTAAAACCGATGAAAATTTTCTGATTCAAGGTCTGAAAAATTAGTGGAATGATATTTCTGTACTGCAAGAGACAAACATGCTGCATCATGCAACTCCAGGATGCAGAGGTTTGTTAAGCAGTTGTCAGGAATCAGTACATTTTGTGGTGCAGCAAAAACTCTACTGATGCAGTGATTTATTTCTTTCTCCAAACACCAATGATAAATTGTTAGAATACCAAATTAAGATTAAATTTCTACTGTGATTGAAAAAAAAAAAGACCCCCTTAAATTTTATAGAAAATGTATGGTGAGCAAATAATGAGTAAAATGTGCATTTCTGTGTCAGGAATTTTTATACTTAAGGGAACGCTATAAAAAAAATTGGATCGCCAAGAGATTAAAAAATTTACCCCAAAGTGGAGAAAGCAACTGACACACACAGAAATTACACTTGACTGACTATTCAAAATAAAGCAAAGGACCTGAACCAGAATAGTCAAACTGTGTGATTCTGACCAAAGATCTCAACATGCAGAAGATACTGAATCTCAGCAAAGCAAAGCAATTAAGATAACAAAAAAAATCTTCTCAGATCTATTAGCAAGACTGCTGGAAGACACCATTTCCGAGGTGGAAGAATAGGAACACCTCAGTTTTGTAATATTATCCAGGAAAAAAAAAAGTCTCCCAGGAAATGTTCACAGCACAAAGATGAAATGAAAGGTCAAAATCATTCTCATAAAATACTCGGATATCAAAGCTGCCTACCTGACGTCTTTTTTTTTTAAATACTAACATTAGTGTTTTGAACATCCAGTGTAATCTCCTGATTTGGCCCCAGTGTGACTTTTTGTTACCCAAGCTAATCTTCTTGAAAGGGTCTCATTCTGAATCACTTTGAGAAATCCAAAATCACAAAAACCTTGAGAGGACTGTTGGAAAATTATTTCAAGCAGTGTTTCCAGGCATGTCAGAAATGGTGGAATTTGTGGAGGCCAGAGAGTGGCTACTTTGTAGAAGACATTCATTTAATGTTAGTAGCAACACAGAACATATTTTACCTTATGATTCAGCAATACAGAACATCCAGGTTCCAACTGATCTTTATCAACAAAAGAAAGGATGCTGACATAATGCTCACTGCCAACAGAAGTGGAAACAATTGCATGATTGTCATCAATAATTTCCTCCAAAGTTCCAACAGACATAGGAGTTCCTCTCAGGTCATCTACCTTGGATCTTTCTTCCTGCAACAGAGAAACACTATTCAAATAAATCACAGTATCTTTAACTACCAAATGTTCTGTCTCCAAGTGTCACTCTGCAATGATCTCCAAAATATATACTGAAGGCAAGATATGCAAAACTCATTACACAATAGTGAAGTTCCCTTCCTTACATTTTCTTCGGAACACAAGGCACATTCCTTTCATGCAGTACAAAATAACACCACTAATAGGACACACTGTCCAGTGGACATGATCCTACTAATCCCATTCACTTCTGAGCCTCATAATCTTGCTGCCACACACCCATCTGTCTGAATTCTAAGTGTAAATTCCCAAAGATACTTATTGTCCCTGGGATGTGACATATTTAGTCCGGTACATACTTATGAATGTTTCTTAGCAAACTGCTGCCTCCAACTTTAGGACAGCAGAATGACCCATGCAGGGGAAAAAAGGTACAGCATACAGGAGCTAGAGGACAGAACTAGTGGTTACAGGTGAACTAAAAGAACAAAATGGCCTTCAAGGGGGCTATGGAGCTGGCAGAGCACAGACAGGAACTTCTCTCCCTCCAATCTTATTGCTGCTCTGCCATTTCACACTCCCTGTCAACACAGAAGGCCCCCATGTTCTACTGGCTTGCCAGTGGTTCCCAGTTCTTGCCTACATTTCCTACACAATGCATTATTTCCTCCGCGTGGTTTAATCTTCCAACCTGAAGAAAGAGGTAGCAATCTTATAAATGGTGTATCTCTACTGGACTAAATGGCATCGCATCCCAGACAACATTACTCTTCATAGTCACCACTGTGAGAACAAATCTAGCACTATAAATCAGTAAGTTACATCATATCCTCAGCTGTTCGCAACTATCCTCTTTTAGGTTTAACTACTTTTGACATAATTTTTCTTTAAAGCACCTGTATTTTATGATGTTGCCTGAAAAAGACCACATTTCATATAAGACACAGCAACAAGTGAAGCTGTGTTATATTTGCATTTGGAAAATATAAAGGGCAGTAACATATCTCAATGGAATCCACAGTGATGATCCCCTGTAATTTCCTCTGCATATGGAATGAACCTTGACAGCAGGATGTTGGATACAATTTTGTAAGTACTTGATAAAAGTGATTTGCCTCTATAATTACTACAGTTTGTTTTATCACCCTTCTTATAAATAGGAACAATGATAGACTCCATCCACCCCTCAGGCAATACCTCCTTATTCCAAACAGAACTAATAAGTTTATGGATCTCAGAGCAAATTGTCCTACCTCCTGCTTTAATCAATTCTGCTGGGATTTGATCAATAGCTGGTGATATGTTTAACCACTGCATTTTGGCCTGCTTCCTTTAATCTAAAAATCATAAGCATTCTTCATCAAACCATGGTTTACACTGCTTCAATTCATACAAACCTAGACTCTCTTCAGTTGAGGTTTTGATATTCTATCTAATGTTTTGCCAAGCCCTATTTATGTCCCTGCCATCATTAAATTTCTCCACAGCTGCATCCCTGTCTGAGATCTTAATCTGATACTGCTTCCTAACCTCCAGCTCACTTAACATCCTGAGATTAAATATTTCCACATCAAACTTCCGTGCTACTTGTTTACTTACTGCCAGTCTTTCCCCAACTTTTGCAACCACCAGATTGTGATCAGTATCACAGTTACCTCCCCTGAAAGATCATACATCAAGTATACTCGAATGCCACATCAATATGTGATTAATCTGGTCATAAATCTTCCCATCAGGGGAGGCCAGGTGTATTTACAGATGTTTAAGTGTGGGAACATCATGCTGTTAACAACCAGAATTTTTAATGTGGCAAAGTTTACCATTCTAACACCATTATCATCACTATCCAGATGTACGCTCTCATTCCCAACTGTCAGTTTGAAAATATACTCTCTCCCATCTTTTGCATTAAAATCTCCTAACAGAATTTTCACATGGTACTTATAAAAATGATAAAAAAAACCTGCTCTAATTCATAATAGAAATTGTCTTTGGAAACCATTTTTCTCCTCACTTAATATCTGTTATGGCTGTTGAAAAATACTTCATTTTGAAGCATACTAAAATGAGCAGTACTTGCAGCTTACAGACACCAGAAAGGCTGATCTCACTATGAGTAAACTAAACTTCCTTACTGCAGTTCCATTAACACCCGCAACTGTTCACAGATGATCAGGAATTATCAGTAAAATCACAACTGGCTGGAGTAAATCAGTGTACACAGAGAACACAGAGTGGCTGAGAACCACACTTTATAACATAAATTCAACAATAACAGCCCCAAGGTGGACCTGTAACTGTCACCATCTTGTTGCACCTACAGCTGCTGTCAAACAATTACCGATTTGCCCAAACATTTTACTTTTATGCAAAATCTGGGTTTCATGTGGGCTATGCAGTAGCACCCTTGTAAATATAAGCGAGTTTGTGTGACAGGTATGACACGAAATTCAAGACTACATAACACAATAAAAATGTATAAAAGCAGTGTGCCAAACTTTCTGAGACTCTTGGAACTATCAAATACACGAAGTAGATCCAACAGTTCAACATATCATAAATCATATGACAAAGAACATGAAGTCAGCAGTCAATGTAAAACTACCTAAATGATTAAAGAACATACCAGTATACCTTATATATATATATATATACATACACACACACACACACATATATATATATATATAAAAAAAATTACCTCAATCTTTTCTTCCTGAGGTTTAAGTCTCTCTTGGTTACGAATAAATTCTTCTTCCATAAGAAGATAATCCTTGATTCTTTCCAGCTTTAGAAGTTTCAGGCGACATCTTGTGTGTGGAGTCACTGCAGGTTTAAGTAATCATTATAAACATCCCAATATTTGTCAACTTTTGAGCTTCACATAAAAAAGAAATCTACTTTTACCGTACTTTCAGCAGAATGAATATACATTTGTTTATAAAGTTCAAAAATGAAAACTTGCATCTAATTCTTATGTATTCTGGAACAGTGTTCTGCAATATTCTTAATTATACTTGGTGCCAGGGATCCCATCTTTCAGAAACCAAATACCAGGAAGCTGAATAAGATTTAGATCTGGAGGTGGGGGTGGAGATGACAGAATTTTCAATGTGTCACACAATAAAAAACCAGAGTAATTTATTAATATTACAGTGACATAATGCTGATAAAAAATTATACCACAGACATAAAAAATTAAACCTTATAAGACTACTACTCAAACTCAGACACTCAATGCACTTAGTGGTTTTTCTTTACATATCTGTTCCTCACTTTTAAAGGTGGAACCATATATATTGGCAGATATTCTACTCCCATTATTTCAAGATATTTGGCAGACTGAGACGTTCCCTAAGGAATGGAAGGAAGGAATTATAGTAAAAGTCCCAAAGGAAGGAGATCTAAGTCAATGTAGAAATTGGCGAGGTGTCACCCTACTTGCAGTGATTAGTAAAATTTTTAATAAAGTCATACTGGAACGGATCAAGAACTCACTGGAGATGGGCCTTCAGAAAGAACAGGCTGGATTCCATCAAAATAGGTCACGTATCGACCAGATTAACACCTTGAGGGTGATTATAGAACAATCAGTTGAATTTCAGTCACCCCTTTATATGCTGTTTGTGGATTATCAGAGAGCTTTTGACTCCTTAAAGAGGGCATAGATTTGGGATGAGCTAAAGGTTACAGGACTTCCCAGCAAATTTATAAATACAATTAAAGAAGGCTACGAGGACTTCAACTGTAGGGTACTGCATGAGAATCAGGCATCTGACTCAATTAAGACGTCATCAGGGGTTCGAAAAGGTTGCCTTCTGTCACCATTATTGTTCCTGCTGGTTATGGATGGTGTATTGCATAGAGCACTGGATGGGAAGAAAAGAGGATTAACATGGAGATTACAGGAATCATTAGAAGATTTGGAATATGCAGATGATGTATGTCTTGTGTCCCATAAATATGAGCATATGCATGGGAAATT
>Ga0136643_10001817_pt1 | contig 26788 bp, 25 predicted proteins | sample TergutLab28metaG_FD_96883 | JGI IMG/M metagenome (GOLD analysis project Ga0136643, IMG submission 96883) | Labiotermes labralis P1 segment gut microbial communities from Petit-Saut dam, French Guiana - Lab288 P1 (version 3) (version 3) | ecosystem: Host-associated > Arthropoda: Insects >... | reverse complement strand
TTTTTGCCTAGCTCTTGATATAGTGGGGTCGCGGTTTTCCCGCCTCTTTCCCACTAGGCTACACTAACAAGCGCCTTTCATACAGTAGACCACCATTGTAGTTTCACGCTGTTGGTTGTGTGTTTTACTGTGAGGCATTACTTGTTTTCAATATGCTGCTACGAATCACAAATATAAAAGATTATCAGGATAGAGTACGCGAGTTGCCTTACGTCCCTACAACATCTTTTAGACGAGATTCGCTTGGATATCCTGGTGATATAAATAAACTTTTCCTGATGTTCTTATTCAGTGACCGCAATACTGGTATACAATTCCTTAATGACGGCAGATTAATTCGCAGTAAGGTGCAGTGCAACTTATGCAGTTGTGATATGACCTGGTACGCTGATCCTTCTAATCTAGATGGCTTCAGGTGGCGATGTCGTAGGATGGTAGCTGGAACCAGGTGTTCTGGATCTAGGTCCATAAGGCACGGGTCTTGGTTCCATGGGAGTAATCTCACCCTCCATGAGGTCTTGTACCTCACGTACAACATCCTGCGCCGCGAACCTGCCAGCCTAATCCAACACGAACATCACTTCAGTGATCACACAATTACAGACTGGGAAATGTTTGCGGCGAGGTCCACGGCACAGGGGGTGTCTCAGTTCACTCAGTTTCTTGCCATCGCCGCATCCACCGACTGGTCCTCCTGCACACCACCTGTCACCTCTCGGTCTGATGCCACGTGACTTACAGCTGTTCATCCCTGGGAGGCGGTGGCATCTCACTACTCAGGTATGTGCGCGCAGTCATCTGTTGCTTCGCTACCGACGCCATGCTCACCTCTTCGCCTCAGAACACCCATATAGCCTTAGCACGGATGTCTGCGCCTCTCACAACCATATTTGGCCCCCGATTCAGCAGTCGTTTCCAAACACATATTAAGAAGACTCTTTTACCTGTAGCAGTTTGGTTCATAATATATGCATCACCTACACAAAGACATAACCTTAAATCTGTCCTCTTCCTTACTGACTGCAAAAACCTATCTACAAATTGTATTTAACAAATGTGGTAATTAAACAAGAAATTAGTGTCCAGTATTCTGTGAGCAGCACGGTTTTTTTTTCAGTTGTCTAAGAAACTATCTGCTTTTGTGAAACTAAAGTTTTCATCATGTTAGCAAAACTCACCACTATACTCTAACCTTAGAACTCCTTTTCAGTCCACACTTTCACACTGTATGCACATACTTTGAATATCATCCTTTATCATTCCATCTATACTCACATCTCTCTTGCTCTCTACTCTGGAGAATTTCCCATCACAATATTATATACATTTCCCTCTTCATGATATGTAACATACCTTCTGTACATTCCCTTTTTCTTGAGTTAATAATCATAACATTATGCAAAGAACATAAATTGCAAAGTTCCTCACTCTGTAATTTCATCCATACCCATTGTACAATGTAGATTTTACATATATAATATTTAATACCAACATGTTGCACAATGTTCTTATCATGTATTGCTCCGACATGTTTTGGACTCATTTCTTGGCCATCTTCTGGGAGTTCGGAAGTTTTTTGGTGTGTGCAGCTTATATGCCAACTTATTCAGCAGAAGTTTTACACACATGATTACATTCTAATTAATCATATATGTAAAAAACAAGTTGACATACAAGCTCCACACAACTAAAAATGTATGAGCTCCCTGAAGATGGCCAAGACCTGAGGCCAAATCATGTTGGGGCAATAGTTAATAAGGACATTGCACAACAAGTTGGTATTAAATATTATATATGTAATACAGCTGCACAGAAAATGTACAATATTGAAGTAGATCTTATTCACACATACTTTCCTTAGTACATCAATCTATATTCTTCCCTCAGAGTTAAAAAATGAGTTTCACAGCCATATAAAATACGTGAAATTATGCCGTACAGAACTGAACTTATCTTACCTATCACACTGAGGATCTCAGATAAGAGTGAGCTAGGCATGTTTGGGTCCTTAGCACAGGACCAAAGTGCCTGCACCCAGAGGCTGGGGTCCTGGTGGCCAAATCGACGACAACTTGCCAACACTGCCTTATAGTCCTGCTGCCTGATGTGGTACTGCACTATTTGCTGGTACCTGACAAACAAAATACAAATCTTGGCCTCTCAAAGAAATGAAACACATATAAACCAAAAACCAAACATTTTACATTATTGCAATATTTTCAACTTTCTTTTGAGTTAAAGGGTTGTAAAAGAGAAAAGGCACAATATAGTGAAGTCCCTCCATGTCTATGCCATCATCATCTTCATGTGGGACATGCTTTTGTCACAAATGAGGCTCAGGAAAACAAGTCATGGCACTATAGCCACCACATAAGGCATGGAGAAAATGCTTCTACATAATTAAAATGACTGTGATGCAAACAGTACATACTGTGTGAATACCCACAAAAATTCATGTTGTTATAATTTTAGGTATTGTCATAAAAAACTGTGCACATATTAATTTCTATACACTATGACAGTCCTATAAATTGTCAACAGTTCACTGGATAATTAATCAATAAATATATCTTTCTGCACTCAAGTAATCATTAATAAACCACTACAGCATTACCAAGCACCAGCGTTGCAATGAACAATCCTTCACGCTGTATTTATGCAAACATCGGCCCCACATTTTAGTATAAAAAAACTTACATCCAAAATTCAAGTGCAGCTGTTACAAAGCATACCCAAAACAACATGGCAGAAAATCAAATTTGTGACTTAAAATTTACATAGAAGTTAATTACACATGAACTGAACTTAAAATACACAGGTTCTTCATTCCTTGGAATGGGATTATGCTCACAAACAAATCAGCTTTTTCATCAGCAATATGATCTTCACTGTCAACACCAGCAAACTACTACTGAATGTTCTGGATGACACCATACTGGCACAATTTGTAGCTTTTTTTTAAATATACACAAATACATAAATGTTCACTGCAGCTGGGCATTACTTTTGCTGGCAATTGATGACTTTGGAACAAAATGTACATTATCACATTCCACAACTGACCCTTCATCTGCTAATTTGTTTAGTTCTGCAATTTATCAGCTCTCTCATGCAAAAATTATGCTATATTTGACTAGGACAGGGTCCCTGATTCTCAGTGCAGATGCTACAATGACAGTTATTTTTCTCCACTATTCCTTTTCAAATGAAGGTGAGATATTTGCATGCATGTGTGTTATAATTGCATAAGTGTAGTATCTGGTACATTTGGGTTTTAAACTTTATGCAGCGACTGGCTTTACAGATTTTATGGGGTCTAATGGTTTTCCTTCCATTATTACAATTATTACAGGTGGAACCGACAAATGCACATGCTCTTATTAAAGTCACAATATTACAACACAACAGCTTCCACATGTTTCGGGCCTCACTGGCCCATCATTAGGGAGCACAACCATACAAAACAGTTGCTTAACATTTTCAGCATGTAGCTGCCGAAAACTCCTCAGTATGTAATATTTATGTAGTAGATCGAGTTGTACACTGAAAACAGTAATTGGAGCAACTTGCGCTTTGGGTTCCATGGTACCTTAAAGTGGGCCATAATAACTTTAGTCCAAAACAATAATTCACAATCACCATGCCATTCAAGGCCAATTAACTCCTGACGTTGGAAAATAATTACTGAAAATTCTGGGGACAACTTTTCTTATTCTCTTAGTTAATGAAAATATTTTTGTAAGGAAATTCTGTCTGGACATATGCATATGATTTCTTTATTGGGGGCCAGGCTGAAGGTGTGTGTGTGTAGCAAGATTATGGTTATCTGGGATATAACACTATGCAGTCTGGCAGACAAATAATGAGGCAGCAGATTCCACCAAAATGTCAGTACAAGTTACAAGTTAAAATGGTACCATATCCCAAAAGACAATAAACTTGACATTCATTGCTGTAAGAATCTCAAATCTGTCTATGTGCATGTTTGTGCAGATTTGATATTTTAGCACATATGCAAAACACAAAATTCCTGTGGTGTGATACTGATCACTAGTACTTTAACAGGATTTAAACAATCTAATAAAAGAACAAGTTCAATTTCTCTTACAATTTGCTCTCTTCATACAGATATAAAATGCCACTCTTGAAGTTCTGGACCTGGCACAAAATGAGAGTTTGATCCTTGTCATAGTTAGCCTCGGAGTTCTGCAAGAGTCGCACAATCTTCTGCTCATACTGCGTCTTGCTGGTTGGATCTGTGAGTGATGCCCACACATGCAGATAATGCTCTATAAGCGTGTTATACACCAGAGTGCTCCACCTGGGCTGAACCTGTCATATACCAGTACTGATTAAATAAGAAGACAGAGTCCGAATTGAAACATAAATCTACCCAAGAACAATTTTATTTATTCTAAATGACTGGGTATGAACTCTCAACTTAATCCTCGAACTGCTGTTCTTGTTGGTGCACATAAAAAACTACAGCATAAGTCTGTTATAATAAGACTTGTTGAAAAAATGTTTGTTACAGCGAATAATTGTTACAGCCTGATTTGCAATGACAACATAAATAACACACCCACACACAACCAAACAGCATATTTTTATGAATATCTCATTAAAACTAACCACAATGCAGGTTTCTATAAATGCATTATAAGCTGTTGTTTAAGCCTGGAATGGAGAGTAGATTGTGTTCGTAAGTTAGAACTATGTACAGCAATGAGAACTACATTATGGCTTTCAGGATTATGAAAACTGCTGCTTGATACATTGAAAACAGGACAAAGGGACTTGGCTGAACATGGAATCACATCTGCATACAACTGAACACACATGACGACTGTATGGATTTACCAACTGCAACTGCACTTATGAGTGAATACCACTGATAACTGGCACATCATTTGCTAGTTCCAAAGCCTAGAAATGAATAATTTTACTGTGCAACAGCTCAATACCACATGTGCTTCAATGCTGTAATGCTAATACTTTCTTAGTGACCAGCATACAATACACTGTTACATACTGTCATTAGGAATCAGAGTCTTGAGAGTGTGAGTGGAAACAGGAGGGATAAAATAGCCCCCTGCATGCCTTCCCTCCCATTCAGTCTGCCCACCACCTGTACAGACAGTTTTTGCACTGTGCCAACCTCTGTGTTTATTGCAGTTTCAGGTTTCTCCATGTTACTCTCCCTTCCCTGGCAACACCACCACAGACAGAAGAGTGGGTTTTCATGCCCTGTGCACCTCCTGAAGGTTTGGGTCTGATATATGTAATGGCATCACACCCACCAGACTAAAAACAGATCCACAATTTCTTCTTCAGGGAAAGAGGTTATACAAAATGGGTTCCTGTAACACTCCACCAGCATGATGTCACTGACCATGATAAGTCAGCAGTGTTTTCTCAAAATGTTTCGTAACTGGTGTGAAAGGAAATATCAAGAAATGGCAGAAGCCAACCCAACTTTTTGTGGAAGCTGTTTAATTGGGCACTGAACTTCTCTTATCCCGCCATGCATATGTGATAGCATGATTACTCTTCCCTGTTACTTTATGTCTACTGCAACTTGAGGAGTAAGTGGAGATAAAGGACCTGTGGCTAGGGCAATGATGTGAGGATGCACCAATAACTGTCAAAGATAAATAAGAAATTATGTAGTAGACTTCCATATGGGGTGAGAGTGTAACAAATCAGTAGCAGAAAACTCATAAAGGAATCTAATGTTGGTAGCAGTGGCTGTCCATGCCAAACAAATCTCCACTATTAGCCTTGCCTTCTGCCACTTTCTTTTTAGTGCATAACCTTGAGAAGCTGCAGATATCATGAGGACGTGAAAGTGTATCAACAGCAATTAAATATAAACATGGACTTTCAAACCACTCATAATGACAGAACAATCAACAGACAGGACTTACTAAGCTTAATGTCACCCAGCACAAACTTTGTTATATGAATGTAGCAACCCATAACTTCAAAACACCATTCCATTGTTTCATATGTAATTTCCAAAATATGAAATACAAAATAAAACTTAAAAAAAAGTACATTTTGGGGGTAAAAGTATGATGTATCACTAGGCAAAATATTATGTGCCTACTTGCAATGGTTCATCAAATATTTCCATCAAATGGAAAGATAAATACAGTACTGGCTTCATACATACACAGTAATGTTATTTTGATCTGAACAGAACTATTTTGTTTACTCTCTAACTATCTAGCCCAAAATCCAAAGGACTGAACACAATTAATATCAAAGCCTACAAATGGACATGACCCACAGTGAGTTTGATCAACCATCCATTCCACCAACTTCCACACACAAGAATTTAAGATCTGGTACCTGAGCAATGGAAGTGTCACTCCCACCTCGGAAGTCAGCAATGATATCATGTTTGCATTATTTACAGGATATTAAAAATATGAAGCTGGGTGGCCTCAAGTGGCATACCAAATTCTGTGTAATGCAAACATGCCATATCATTTTTCCATCTCTCTTCTTCTACCACAGCAGAAATTTATCAATGTCTCAGGAGGGACCTGCACTGAACCTACTTGTAACAAAATCCTCCTCAATGTGTTGAAGGCTTGTAAGTGACAATGTCATAAACTATACGCCCATAATGTGTGTCACAGGTTTGTTAAGCTTTAATGAACAAACGAAATGCAACTCCATTCAATGTATGTCCTCTTCATCTGAACAGAAAAACTCTGAGCCACAGTGGGTATTTAAATTGAAGAGTGTTCTGCCCACAGCAGAAAAATGGCATTCAGAAGGCTGTGCACTGAAGGTTAATGGCAATGCAGCAAGTGAAGGCATGCACTGAATACCACAGTTAAATAGTCATCACTCCTTATTCATATACTGGAGCTAGAAGACTAGCTACGGTGACCATAGTTTTTGTTATTTTATAAAGCTTATGTCATGACAATATCTCAAAGTGCTCTCTCACCACTTCTTTGCACAACCTCCTCATTCACTGCTTATAATCACTGCTTGTCTTGATGCTGTGAATCTTTGTCATTATGTAGAGCAAGAAAGGAAGAAGAAGAAAAGTGAGGGTTATCACAAGTGATGACTTGCTAGAACTGTGAGAGGTGATGCTTACCTATTCACTTTGTGGCTCTATACTGCAACACGAATGGATAAACACATACACACAAGGAAGCAGTAATGATATCCACTAATCAGCCATGATACAAATGTTAGTAAAGCTCAGTACCTTGACTAGATGCTCTAGGAACTCAACTAATCTCTCCGAGTTGTTCAAAAACAAGTGAATGAAATCTTCTGGATTTGCTCGTTCCACATAAGGCACATTTCCATCAAGCATGTTCTGAAACAAAGAAAATAAGAGATCTAGGTATGGACTAATTTCATAACCTTTTCACATACAAGGATGTTCTATCAAAGCCAAGTGTGAGTTACAATAGACAACTTCCGCAGCCCAGGACTCTGATTTCGAAGGACAAATGTCAAAACCAAGAACCTGTATTTAAAGAGAAATTCTGAAGATGAGATATAAATTATAAAGATAAAACCTTCAGTGTCAATGCACAATTTTTAAACGTTTTAAATAATGCTCTTGTGTAGCAAATTTCCTATATAAATGTCCTTGATTTATTATCTACCATTATCTGTACATTCTCATTTCTGTTTACTTCAGTACTGAAGTTTCTCCACTGAAGGATTTCCTCCAGCATAGCTATTTGAGAACTAGAACAGTATTTTTCTACTTTCTGCAAGTAGAGACCAGGATGACAAAACATGACAAGTGATGAACCGGGTGACTGTATAAAAGTTCACAGCTTAAATTATTTGTTTGTGTAAAGAAACTGAAATCAGGATTTCATTGCGTGAAGCCTGCAAATCATACAGAAAACACGGTTGGTTTTGCTTCATTCTTCAGTTTATATGCTGCCAGGCTTGTTGGTATGCCTTAATACAAAAGACAGATGACAAGAGTGCATGATCAGGTGTGGATCCTGTACCAGTACCTGTTAGAAGACTGGTCTAGCAGACTGGCAAACACAAACAAGCACATAAAACTGACATTAGTGGCATGGTGGAAAATAAAAAATCAGGCAAAACTGACATTTCTGCCTCACCTGGTCCACAAGGGGCTTGTTGCTTGGCCTATAATCTGTACAGAGCTTCTTAAGGAACTGTGTGGACTCTTCAGGAGCAGTCTGCAACAGGATGCTGCCATACTTCTTCATGTTGGACTCAGCCTGCAATTTCACAGAAATGCCAGTACTGATTAAACTTCTGATCTGCTGATAAACTAACTAAATAGAAAATGACAGTACAGCAGAAGAAGCCACACCATATTTACTTGCGTAAAAGACCAGAATTTTTTCCTAATACATTATCAAAACTTAAAATCACACACAAAGATAAACATGTCTGTGAATAGGATAAATATTTTATATCTGCTGCAGCTAGGTGAATAAAGAAAATCAAACACTTGCAATAATAAGTACACACATTATTTTGCATTTCTGACTTCATTACTGACTTGCTGACAGCTCATTTCAAGTAAGATAATTAAACTGTGAAGTGATTAAAGTTACAGTATTATGTAAAAATCATGGGTGATCATGTTGAAAGGAAAGGCACAACAGCACCTAAAATACCCAAATCAATGTGCTGTGGTTATGACACTAACATTAACTTAAAGGTAATTAGACCTACATAAGAAACCAACAACTACCCTACAGAATGTCTGACATTGGAGAAAAAAAAAAAAGAACTGTTATAACAGGGAGTAAACTCAACCTGAAAAGCATTCATGGTTATAAATGGGGGAACTGTAATGCCAGTGTCAAAAAGTTCTGAAGTTTGTGCTAGAAAGACATACAAATGACTGCCTGTTAACAGGGACACAATCAAAATTAACGTGTTTGGAATCACTGCATCCACAAGATTTTTGGGGGAGGAAGATTTATGCATTGCACCTTCAGACACCTACATCACTAGTAAGTTAATAGCATACCAGCTTCATAAAAGTAAGATGCACTGAAAATATGATTAACTCTCAGGATAAATGAGTAATACAGATGAAAACCCAGTCTTTCTTGATATTTTGAACCAACACTACAGTTGGGATAAAATGACTGGAATCACTACTTCTCAAAACAACGGGACAAGTAAAACTGAAAATAACTGAGATGCTTTCATTTCTGGCTCATGGGAAGGAAATTGACACCATTTGTTATTCTGAATAGAAAAAAATGGTGTGGGGAAAGAAAGAAAGAAGACGAAGAAGAAGATGAAGAAGATGAAGAAGAAGAAGAAGAAGAAGAAGAAGAAGAAGAAGAAAGAAAGAATTCTTAGTGAAATTGCATTTAAATGTAATTGAAAGAGTAAGAGACAGAACTCATGGTCAAATGTTTAGAACAGAAAACCAGGTGCACTTCTTACAAAAATAAGAATGATGGATTTAAAGGTTTTCAAGGGTCACTTTGCAGGGGACATGAAAATTCTAACTTTTAAACTAATATAAGCTAGGTCTTGACCACTCAGTTACATGTTGTTGCTTTGGTAGTTTACTGTCAAAAAACTAAGTCCCCTGTAGTTGGAATGGCTGCTACCTGGGTACTGCCTAATAACACAAGCAGGAAACATGAGAAGACCATTCCAGGTACGGCTTCAGCTTTGACTTAAACAACTGCCTGGAATGGCATTTCATCACAATCCGTCATCCAGGAAGTGCTGTGTGTTAAACAACATGCAGGGAACAAAAGACAATGTCCTGTGTGGAAAGATCACAAAGAAAACTCTTCTTCTATGAAGAAAGTATTTGCAATGACTAGTCAATATAGTGATGTGTTTGTACCAGTCTACTGTAATAAAACATTAATATTGTTAACTCTTGATGATCAAGTATTATTACTATTATGCAGGCAAATTCTAAATAACATAAAAAACCAGTTAATGTGAACAAAATACATATATTTTCCTGAAAATTGAAGACTGCAAAGAGGTTTCATTTCATATGCAGGGTCACCTTATATTTGGGTACATATGGCATAGTTCAAAACAATTTTACAAGATAACTAATTCACAGTTCACTGACATGAGTGCCGTATGTTAAAATGTATGGAAATACATACTGTTTTAAATGAGTAACAAATTCCTACCTAGACCTTGGAATCTGCAGGTATACTTATGATACTCTTCAGCATCCAATTTCATGTACCAATATACAATCATTCTTATGTTACTGTAATACTGAACATTTTTCAAGTCATCATAGAGTTAATGTTCAGATTTCACATACAAACTCACCCACTATATCAGCTGGTCACACTTCCTTTATATTACTCATTGTATTAACTGGTTATACTTCCTGTATTTTACTCACATCTTCAAATTCAAGAGTGCTGATGTACTCTAGTGCCTCCCTGTATTTTCCCCGATCTTCCAGCTGTATTTTGAGATACCAATCATGTTTTCCATGTTTCTTGGCAAGCAATAGTGCATCTTCTGGTGAAGCCTGGCGACACACTTTGATGGCAATTTCCACATCAAAGTCCACCTCACGATCTTTTGTCTGAAATGTTAATGCAAGTCTTCATATAAGAAAACACATGTGACTTCCATGAAGGAAAACACAAGTGATGTAAAGACACCTTTATAATACAAATATTGAGTACTGTGTCACACATAATTTAATTTACATAGCAAAAAATTAAGTGACACGGCATTGTTTCATACAACTATATGGCATGGGTGCACAAATCCTTGGTATCTGGTTGCCCAGGTTACTAAATATTATACGACAGTGCCTATTATTTTCAGCATAATTACTGCAGTTTTTTTCCTTATATACAAAAATTGTATCAGTTCCCATGCCCCAAGTGGCGAGCAGTATATAAAAAAAGAGGTCCAAAGGTCGCTCCAGAACTACGGGACCTCTGTATAGAACTTGGTCTGTGTCATTCTTCTGGTGCCCAAAATTTGGGAGGCGGCTTCCAGGTTTTTTGGAAATTTGTGGACCCCTGCTGCACGTGACATGACTCTAACTTCAAATAGCCTTGCTCACCATGATGAACTCCTTCAATTTCTCAGTGTTGTTTAACTTGGTGTAACAATTGAGAAGCAGTGTTGTGTGGTCCTCAGTTGCCAGACCTTGCTTATGTAGCGCTTGTAAGTACATTGTCAGCTTGTCAATGTGCTGCGAGTCTAGAAACTATAACAAAAGCATAAATACTTCTTAACTTTCAACTGCATCATTTTTCATCACTTCTCTTGCAGTTTGCATTACCTTGTGACTGAATAATTTACATATATTTCCTGTCACAGTTAACACCTCTGATAAAGGCTTATACAGGGAGTTGAAATATGCAAAAGCTTTTGAATAATGTTATGATTAAATAACAGCCTTCAATGGAAATCTCTGTAAATCCAATTTACATTATGTAACACAACAAACATGACAACAGAGCCTTAATTAGCAACCCACCTATATAACAGCAAACAGCCATAAACACTTCAAGATTACAGTCTGATGGCATGTGATGCCATGTGGTTTGGTGGACGGGTACCACAGTTTCATTTGAACTTCCTGATTCCATCTTCAGGGTAGAAGGTGTTATTACGATTTTTTCTCTGAGACTATGATGTGATTTACGCACCATTAAATAGGGAGGTCCTCAAAATGACAGTACATGATAGGCATGGACTCAAAACCAAGTTTTAAATCCTGGCACAGGCAGGAATATATCTGCTAGTTACTACAATCAGGCTGGTTCTGAAGTCTAAACAGCCTCCTATCCATTAGTCTTTCCCCAATGGCAAAATGGCTGATGTGTGAATGTGATACCTTATTTCTATGCACTGTCATTCATGGCACATTGCATCCATGCCTCTTATTTGCTTGCATGTCAGGGTTAGTTGCTACATACAAGCAAAGTTCAGTAATCAGAATAATTATAACTCCTATGGGGAAAGCACCATCCTGCCTTCAACCTTCAGTATCAAATTTCATCCACAAGAGACCTACATTTGCGATACAGATGTAAATGAAAATATTTGTAAATAACAAATAAGGACTCATCAATATCTGCATCTCAAGAACACTTTGTTTTACACGTCACAGCACCGCCCCTAAATTACAAATAAAAATTATAAATGTACATAACCTAACATGTCAGTGTCACAGAAGTTAAAAGAATTCATACAACACTCAATAAGATCAATGTTTAACAATGTCCATCTGTATGCCTATGCCCATGCCTTGTCGGTATAGCAACTTGCTATGGGCTAGATACTCCACAGCTCGAACCCCAGTGGGGGAAACAGATTTTCTCTTCTCCATATCCATCCAGACTGGCCCTGGGACCCACCTGGCCTACTCTCCTATGGGTACCAGGGCTCCTTCCTGGGGTACAACAGCTGGTGTGTGGCATTAACCACCCACTCCTATCTAGCACCTAGGTAACAATGAGCAGAGCTATAGTTCTGATACCCTCCTGAGCCCTCAGGGCATGTTATCAGGTGACTTTGACAGTTGCAGTAATATTACTGGTTGTATAGTACGGGTGAGAATTTCACATCCTCACAAAGTCAAGGATATTTAACAATTACACATAGGTATAGATTCAATATAAGTAGAAGTACATACCTGATCTTGTAAAGAGTACATCTTACACTTCACAGTGACTTAATTGGCTATGGTTCTAAGTACAGAGTTTAGGATGTTCTGCAGACTAAGACCCAAGAATTCCAGTTTGCTGTAAGCTCATAGGAAGTGCTTTCTGTACAATGTATATGTATGAATTAAACGTTTAAAGTGGCATACGTACCCATGTCTGAATGATTCACTAAACTACAAATACACTAACAGAATCAAAGACTCATTCAGTTCACATTCAAATATAGATGTACCCTGTCCTGCAAGGTGTAGATTAAAATTTCATAGTTTAAGCTCAGTCAATTTAAAGAATACCTGGGGCCGGATTGACTGACATAAAATCCTCCAATGCTGCACCAAAAGGAGTGATAAATGTACCTTTCTTATAACATATGAAGGTTCCAGCTTCCCTATTGTCTTGATATATTGTTCTATGGCAGCACTGTGATCCCCTTTAGTATACAAATGGTCCCCATATTGTCGAAAGATATCAATCAGTCCTTCCGAATCATAGTGCTGACTTTTTGCAATCCTAGAACACAAAGTGAAATCACTGACATAAAACAAGAGTGGACAGAAGAACACAGGCAGCACTGTCAGTGTTCACTCATGACCTAATGAACTGTTTGTGTGTTCCTCAACAAAGGCGCCCAGTAAAAATTTGGACATGACAAAATATATCATTATGATCAGCAATTTCTATGAATGCTTCTCATGTGTTATATTATAAAGAAAATAAATCTATTATTTCATTACAACTGCCATCAATAGATTCTCCAACCTTAAATTATTCAATGATGTTTAATCACATTGTACAGAATCAAGTAAAATGATGATTAGAAATGAAAAGGCCAAGGAAGGAAGTGTTTATGATTTACTTGAAGGCACTGTCATAGCAAGTACCTGAAAGGACAATGGAAAAACCTTAGATTAGTATCTGGTCTCACAGTTATAATTCAAATCCAGGATCTTTTGAACATCAAGCAAACATGATAACTAATAAACTATAATACTTGCTTCTCTGTATCACAAGCAACCAAAATATGGAAAAGAAGTTAGAAGATTAAAGATGCAAAACGTAGGTACCCATTTGTAAAATGCACCTGTGCTCTGAGATATAATGGATGTTCTCTTCCAAAACTGTGGGAACTAGAAACACTTCCATGTGATATGGACACTGAATCCACCCATTCAGCTATGAAATCTGTCTCTTTGGGACAGGAAACTTTTTAGCAATGTTGGATTGATTTACTTCAATGGTTGTTTCTCCCTGGCTTTTTTAAAGAATGTCTTCTCCATTGCATTGATTTAATAACTGGAAACAGTGTGAAGGAAGGGGCTGTGATATATTTTATGTTAATACTGCAGCATCTCTACCAACATACTGAGATAAACCATTGAGAACCAATCAGGATAGCAGTACACAGGCCAGGATTCAAACCTGCAACCTCGTGAATAAAGAGCAGGAATGATAACAATGAGGCTGAACCTACACCATAAACAGATCTGCTACTGCAGCAGGCATCTGGTCACTGGTACGTATTACTCATAAGACCAACTTAACCAATTTGAAGCACCTTGATCAGGCAGTGTGCCTATGACACAGCTTTACTGTTACTGCATTAACCTTACCTTATAGATACATCGTAAAGGTTCTTCTTAAACAGCAGTGCCAACTTTGACTGCAAATCCTTCTCCTGAAGGTGGTACAACTTTTTGTCTCCTCCCAGCACATAGAAGGATCCCCACTCTGTGAGCACAGCCAGCACCTCACGCATTGGAGCAGAGAACACTATAAACTTGTTCTGGATGTCCAGCACTGTCACCATGTGCTTCTCCACATCCCCCTCACCACTGTAAACAAGCCGACTGAGTGACAGCATGTCAATACTATTACAAGTACAGTCAAATACCAATAAAATACCACCATTACACAGTGCCACGAAAGTCTGTGAACAGAAATTCCCTTTATATATTACTTTTGATTTACTACCCCCCTTGATATAGCACCACAAACTGCAGTGAATACAGAGTGGCACTATATCAGTGACTGACTGGAAGGAAAAAAGTAATGAGCATGACCAAGTTTTTTAACAATAGCCACCGTCTCATATTAAAAAAATAACACAGTGTTACGGTAACTGTATCCATTCCTGTCTCTGGGCGACAGGAACGGCTGTGAGACAAAACTGCACAGGCACCTTCCCACCTTTCCTTTGCAGATGGGAACAGACAGAGTTCCCAAAACTATGTGTCCTTTTCTAAATATGAGATAATGGACAAGCTCCAGAAACCTTAGTATTACTAAGTGTAACACAGTATCCTCAGAACACTTTAGAACTGACTACTAAATCGCATACAAAGCAAAATTACAAGGTATTAAATTTCTGGGCTTCGCTGCATGGAAATTTCTGATGCACAGGTTACATCGTATTCCAGTTAACTGTATCCTTCATGGATGCACAGTATGCTTTGCAACGGGTTGTTAAAATACATGGTACGTACCATACACATGCAAGAAAGGAAAAAGGTATACATTACAGCAATATTCTGAAGTTTCAGTGCAGACGGACAAACAAATAACATAAAACCCTCAAATCTTATGTATGTCACAGGTGGAATTAAAGATGTCTGAGAGGAAATGAGATACTGCTGTTTAATGGAAAGACACTGCCACTTATCTTAAATAACATACAACCACAGAAACTCAAAGCTACTATCATCAGCAAGTTCTTTTCCAAAAGTCCATCCCAGCCACAACTACCAACTAAACCAAAAATTGTGTACTATAATCCCTAAATCAATTATATTCATGCCCATGCTTTTCATATCACTAGAAACAGGAGATAGGGGTGGCAACTTGGAGGTTCTATTACAGTAAATAACTTCCTAATGCATGTATGGGACTAAGGAACCAGTGCTATTTACGCTTGGCACCAACTTTGTAGATGTGGCTGAGACAGCAGTAGTGGCACGGGTGACAGTCTTTGTGTCTTTGGCAACAATAACGAGATAACTTCGAAACCACTGCAGCATTATCTTCTGTCCCTCCACAGCATAGCATGGCCCACGCCCATCTGGAGTGTAACAATACACTGCCTGGAACAATGATGAAATGCACGACCAGTAATTTTAAATGAAACAGATGGAATAAAGAGCACTGCCTTATCTGGTAACAGGCCTAAAGAAAGATAGTTTAGCATGATGGGATGATGTGTCATACATCACACAGGTTTCATTTATTTTATTTAAATTGAAAACTTTCAATAAAACGCAGTCCCCCTTAGTACATGAAAGTTGATCAGCCAGTCAATAAATTCCCCACAATATTTGGAACCCAAAAGTTTATTACCACATTCACAACAGCCTGCCACTGGTCCCTACCCCAAGCCATAAACATCCAGTCCAGATTCCCTCAACATATTTCTTTAAGGTGGTCTATTCTTGGGCCTCCCATCTATGCCTAGATCTTCCAAGTGATCCCTTTCCTTCAGGTTTTCCCACAAAAATTATACCTGCATCTCTTTTTACGCCCATGCATGCAACATGCTCTGCCCATCTCATCCTTCCCGAATTGATCTTTCTAATACCTGATAATCATATAAATCATGAAACTCCTCATCATGAAATTTTCTCTGGCCTCCTGTTACTTCTTCCTTTATAGTCCAAATATTCTCTTCAGAATGGTCTAAATTTGTAAACATTTTCAAGTTCAAGTATTGTATTATAGCACTGAAAGTATCTGATTAAATTTCAGAGTTTTAATATGTTCTGAGCTGCAATTTTAGTGTTCTGGCATGGGAGTACATACATACTGTAGAAAGTGAATGTGTCTGGTAACAACAGCCAAGTACTACAGCAGATAGGCTATAATAAAAAGCAGCCAAATTATTTTGTATTTAAATAAAAATGAAAAAGGTTATAACAACATTGGTTTATGTGTTAACGTGTCTACAGCATCAGATATTCAGAGGTACCAATTAACTCCTCACCATTAACCATAACATTATACTCCTTAGCTACAACAACTCTCACATATAATGACACAAAATATTCATTTCCTTTCATGACGTCATAACTGAGTTTGACTGCATTCGTAACATATGTATCAAGCAATTTAAGAATGTCAAACCATTTAATTTGTTTTGAACGAATGTTCACTGACAGTTTAAACAGCAACAATGAAATCAGACAACACAGTACTTACATCATTCCTCCCAATCATGAAGTGGCTGTCTTGCATCGACTCGGCCAGCACTGAGCAGTGCCTCATGCAGCCCATTCCATCCAGGTTGATCTACAAGTACAAACAATTCTTGCAAACAATTCTTACTCCAAACAACAGCAACAGGCAAATTTATACTCACACGGAATGTAAAATAAGAGAAACAGAAAGAAAGTAGAAACATATATTCCAGGAGAATATAACATTGTTTTTATGGATGTTTTCACAGGGTCAATAAAAATGTGAAAAGAATACAAAAAAAAAAAAAGACATTCAAGGAACGTAGAATCCAAGTTTCATTGTATTAGGTCACAGAAAAAATAAACATCCCTGTATGAAACATTTGTGCCATTCATTTTCTCCTAAAATAATATGAAAACCTGCATGGAAAATGTGTGTATACATACATATGATGTTTACATACATTTCATCAATCCAGACATTAGTTGTAATGACAGTAAGATGTCAAATAAGTCATAAAAATAGAAAATATATGGATAGTACCACTCAGAATATTATCAAGGTAAATGATCCATGAAATTCTTATATATCCACAACAGATAAGTTATACACTATTATGCACATACATGTGAATGTGATCAGTGTTATCTAAGTCACATGCACTTTCTTAGGACAGTACCTTTTGTTCTTTATCCTTTAGAGTGATGTTATATAAATAAACATTGTTCACTGTGGCTACAAATAAGTAAGTCAATTTTGCTGTTGTTCGAAATGCAAGTCCTGTGATAGAGGAGCTTCCATCTTTCAGCACCTTCTGCTTATTGGTGCGTTCCCTCATAATATCACCTACAAAGAAACACACATCTTACATATAACACTTCATCCCCACTGTCCCCTGTTGATATAAATACACATAATATCACAACATCAGCAGACTTGAAACATATACCAAAACATAAAAAATTAAGAACTATACATGAAGAAACCTCAGGACCTAACCAAGATGGAGGGGTGTAGTCAAGTTTCATACATTGGCACAGAGCAACAATGCTTGTTGCTACTTACACAAGTAGCTGGAGACACCTCAAATGTATTATAGATATGGTGGCCAAAAACAGAAACTGTTATTCCAGTCATGAAATGAAACCCAACTTATATCCTATTCACAGGCAATGTATTGTCTTTAAGCATCCATAACACCAAATTCCTCTCCACTATTCTCTGTCCTAATTTTTCTGTTTTAAGTGTGATGCATCTTAATATTGTCTTATTTGTTCCTTACACTTTAGGTTTGAGTCTTCTATTTGTCTTACATTCCCATTTCATCACTATATATTACTACTGATCCAAAGTATGCATCACATACGTGCAAATTAGGCTTGTGAAACTTCTGCATTCAAATGTAATCCCTTCATATTATGTTGACTTTTGAACTTAAATGAATTCACATATTATTTCTTCTCTTATATGGTTTCTTGCTGAAGCCTCATTTCTGTGACAGTCTGTGATGAAGGTGCACAGATAAACACACGCATGCTGGACATTTTCTATCATTTTGTTTTGGTTACAAAACACATTTTGGAAGCTATGTGAGAGCATGAAACTTATCATGGAGTATGAGTCATAAATTTACTGGATATAAGAAATTACGTGTATTTTTTGCCAAACAGAGGGCAAAATGTCTAACATGCAGGTCAGTTTAACTTAATTTTTATTAGTAACACTAAACTAAAAATTAATATTACCATTAAAAACCAAACAGCTTCCTCATTGTCAGTGTTGTGACATTTATGTCTGAAAAGTGACTGGTATGGATCAGACAGTAGCCTTTACTTCAATTTCCACCAGGGGTGTACAGACATTTCCTTTAACCGTAATAGTTCTCATCTATACATAATGCATCCCTTTCCATGGTGGCTGGGGAGTTGGGATAACCACTAAGCCCACTCTTTCCCAGCGTTAGGAATGTGTAGCTCCTTACATCCACATTTCCTTCATACATCAATGGCATCATGTTTGAGAATAAGAATAATTATATCTTTGTTCGTTATTAGCATATTCTTGATTCCTCTGAGCTCAGCCCTGCACTTGGTCAAGGACAATGCCTAACAAAGGACCGAAGTTGGCCTGCACACAGTGTGACTGGCATGGAAAAGCCTAAAGTACTTGCTATCAAACCTGCTCTATGCCATTGCAGACACTAAAAATCTACATGGCTTGCCCCTTTGCTGAACCCAGGCATCCACATTAAGATTAAAGTTGCCAGCTGCCTAAGCCTTACTCACTATTAATTCCCCAATACAGTGCATTCATTCACACAGGAAACTTCCAGAGCTGCATTTATGCTCTTGTCATAGAACCAACCTATCTGCTATATGCATCACCTCTGTACAGCAGAATGGAGCCATCACTAAACCCCACAGCCATGAGGTTCAGGTTGTCATAAACAGATAGAGCTGTTGCAGGGGTTGGTTTATTGTGTGGAATGGCACGGGAGATACGGACACACATCGGATGACCCTGCTTGTCCAATTTGTCCAAGTTCCATACCTTGACAACAGGATTTATCCCAGGTTCATCTTCCTGTGGGAATTTTGTAACAGAAACATCACCATACAAGAGTACAGGAAAATTCAACACACTTTAAACATGGCAGTGGTTCATCACAAAACTTATTACACTACTGTTTGTTCTGCAGTTTTGAAAATACCAGCCACTGCACACCCAATCACAGAGGTCAGACAGACACTTTTGCTCCAGTACAAATTGTGGTGTCAACACTGATCCAATCCCAATAAATATTAGCAACATACACATGGTATACCAACAGCAGATATTCTTGCAGCAGTGTGCTAACAATATTACCAAGCAGTTCTTTAAAATATTAACTGAGGTGTAGAAACAACACTTCTAATAAATGCTTCTTTTAACAGGTACATGAGAGAATAGGAAGACAAGTAAATTTTGAGCATGACAATGCACAAAAAAAAACAATGCTCTAGTGATTCCATTCATAGAACAAACATTTAATAGATATCAACTGCTATCACATTTCCCATACGTGTAGGTACTTCTCATGAAACTTATGGCACAAAACTTTGTTCAAATGAAAGATAATACTGGTTGGCATAATAAACAAAAATGTGGAAAGCTGTAATGAAAATCACATAACATTTCAAAACATCACAGAAATAAAGCACACAAATTGCAGACCTCTGAACATAAAAACAGTAACCTACTACGAAAATCAACGAAAATCTTCAATTACTGTGACCAAACATCTGAACACAAGTGGAAAAGAAGCTTAAGTACTGTGGGGCATATCTTTGAACAGATGGTGCCAAACACAATATTCTAAGCAACATATACAAGCTAACCCCATGCAGCAAAGTCCTTCTTGGAAGCAAAACAGTCAATCAGGTGGTCAAATGGTCAAACACGTCATCTTCTTTCACTGTGCCCAAACATGCATTAGTTTTTTCACAAAAGCCAGCCAGCATATTATATATTCTATGTGATTCAGTGCTGTGACCTACATTATCTGCCTGTCTGGAAAAGAGCTTGGCTCACAGACAAAACTTTAAAAAACACAACAGACACATCCTCTTTTACTGCCTGCTCTAGAATGTACTTCCTTCCTGAATACCTTATGCAGAATCTGGTATTCTCCAAGTTACAGTACCAAACAAAAGGCCACAGTGTTTACAGTCAGTCACACTGTATAAAGAAAACAAGACTTACTGTTTGTGCGGGTCATTTTCTGCTCTATGAATGGAAATGTTCAGCAAAATATAAAGAATTATTTTTTTAGTAGAGGACTTCCCACTGTGTTTGAAATACAATAATAAAAAATAAAATAGATTTGTACTTAGTCAAACACAACAATGTTCTTATCGTATACGTGGCTACTATTTTCGGTCATCACGGCCATCATCAGGCCAATGTTATACCAAACTTAAAAAGGCTGGTTATATGTAGTGCATAAAAATGTCAAGTTGTATGGGATCCCATTTACATCAATGTCAATATTTGTTAACAGTGTTTAATTTGCTATCTATGATATGATATATCATAGTTCTTATTATAGAGAGCCACAAGTAAATTTAAAATATAAAATTGTCACATTGATATGCTGTGTTTGAACATATTAAAACGAAGTAAAAATTGTCTCAAGTCACAACTTGTATAATTAGCTGCTGTGCACGAACTTAGATTGTTGTTCTTATATTATCTGTTATGTAAGCTAAGGACTGGGTGGTGCTAGTAGAATATTCCACATCATATTGTATTGTGACAAAGGAGATGTATTATCATCAGTACAGATTGTAGACTCTTATTAAAATAGCAACCAAAAATTTCTGTAGTATTATGACAGCTCAGCTCTTAAGTGTGTGCAGCTAGTGTGGCAGTAGATATGGCTCTGTGACTTGAGAGATTCCACACCAATAGGAAGGCACATGAAATTAACATCATGAAAGCAAGTTCAATTGTAAAGGTAAGAACATAAACCAATATATTGTTTACATAGTTTTTTTAACATGCACAAAATAGCTACTGCATGAATTTCTAACTTCTGACAAATGAACACACAATGGCTAATATACAGCTGACCAATTTTATTTTTCTTTCTCAAATGATGGTGTTCCGGGCTTTTCCACCATACAATTTCCACTCTCTTCAACTTCAGGGTGACTGAATTTGGTTCATGCAGATTGCCATGACTGGGAGGAGAAACTATATTGATTACACAAGGTTTTCAATGGTTATGACCAATGTAAGCCACACAGAGGAAACAGAGGATGGAACTTGCACTAAATCAATAGATGATGACTGTTAACAAGTGAGACAAATGGTGCCTATAAGGACTTCCTGTAAAAATTATTGGCCAAAACCCTTGAAACCTTCTTATTATAACTGGCATATTTCCTCTTCCCCATTACTTCAGCATCCACCTACACTAAACACATGCAGTCTTTCAGATGAAGCTAACACATTCCTTTAACACCGCAACAAACCTACCACACTTTCTGGTGCAAAAACCCAGAATAATACCTGCAATGAGAACCTCGAAAATTATATATATATTTCTTTACAGTACAATTGTAGTGTCATCTGAACACTCACCCCAACAGTAACAAGCAGAGCTACATTGTGTAGTTGTTCTGCTAGCTGCACATTCAGTTCATAAGCCCGAAATGTTGTGACTTGAAACTGACGGCTGACAAGGTGTACATTTCCATCTGTATCTCCAAAAACAAGATGACCATGTCCACTTGTAGCTACACTGACCTTTGCATCCTGAAAGTTTTGTTATGACATTAAATTATGACTAGTAAGCACTGCATTTATTTCGTAGCTTACAATTACCTATACGTAAATTTTGGGGTTTCTGCAGTGGTGCAGTTGAGGTGTCTGTTCTTCTGAAATGTGGCATGTCACTGGGTGATAGGTGCTTGACATTTTGAGACAGCATGGTGATTGGAATGTCCATAAAAATGGTCATATTAACCCTTGAAGATGAAACTACCATGTTGTCTTCATACCTCAAACACCAATCATCCAGTGTAATGGTGCCATGGCATGGAACAGACACATTAAGAGGAAGTAATATCACAGTTTGAGCAGAAAATTCAAAACAAAAGAAAGATGAATTTATTTTGGTTGCCACATAGACCACTCTGAATGCAAAGCCTACTTTTCCTACCTGAATTAGAATTAGTATCACACTCAGCTCAAATTAACCATGTCCATAGAAGATGTTTTCTGAACTGTGAACAATCATTTAACTAACTTACCACTATATGACACACCTACTTACCTGTCCTCACCCCTGAAAAAGATGTGGCTGCAGATATCAGACCATGACAGTAATTCTGTTTCAATAGATCTTCACAATACAGTGACAACTTAGGTATGTGCCTTTTGCTAGTATAACATTTTGAAATAGTTAAACTATTGACTGGCAGGTATCTGTAACTACACTAGTAAAAATATATATATACAATTTTCTTGCAGTTATCAGAATTAAAATTTGTTGCCAGTTAAATTATGTTGTTTTTTAATTTAATTGAGCTAAATTTGTTTTGCATTGAAGAGGCAAAAATACAATACGATTTCACAAGAAGTCTGACAGAAGATGACATAATATGGGTGAATTAATTCTACAGGGTCATTAAAAAATTATCAATATACTGGTAAGTGGTTCTGAACTTACTTTAAGTGTTTCTGCAATTCTCCCAGAATCCACATCTTTGTTCAGCTCAAAGAAATTAAAACGCCTCCACTAAACAAAGAAAACATTAAATTATGCACAAACACAGTCCTAGAGTTGAAACATCACTCTTGCAGATAACAAACACTGGAATTATACTTTTACTTAATAACATAATTGTCACAAAGTTCCACTTGTCACCAGTCAACTATGCTACTGAAACTTCATTGTCATTTATTTTCATGTTTAATGGCCAAACCAATAAATTTTGTTTTGTATCTGTGATGAATATGTTATTAATTTATTTGTTTGCACCTATGAAGTTAGAAAAGGGACATAAAAAGAATTACTTGGCTCTAGTTTGAAAATTATGCTACACTATGGTATTTTACGAAATAGGTTGAAATATTATGCGGAACGGTGATTTAAATAAAAAACTAAATACTATTCATTGGAAAAGAATGTGTTTGGTAGACTTATTCTGTTTAGAGATAATATTTACAATGTAAATTGAACATCTGCACAGTCTTTTTCATGTAAGTTCATTATTTAACACAAACAAAATCACGTAATTTTTTCATTTTGCCAGTCGCTTGTATTCCATGGTAGGGGCATCCCTTGCCAAAGTCCAGCAGTAGTCGGCGAGCATAGCACAGTTCCATTTCCCTTCATATCTCTTCTCCATTAAAGAAATGTCTTGATGGAAACGTTCTCCATGTTCATCACTTACCGCACCACAATTCTCCAAGAAAAAAATCCAAATGCGAGTGAAGGAAGTGTTTTTAGTGACATGTTGCAGCCTAATTTCTGGTAGCTGTACAAAAGGTTGTTTACAAGCTCCTCATAGTTTTGAGCCCTTCTGTTTCCCAAAAATACTTTTACTACAAATTTAAAACTGTTCCAACCCGCCTTTTTGTCGCCTTGAAGGAGCGTGGCAAAGTATTCGTCCTTGATAATGTCTCATATTTGCGGACCAATGAAAATACCTTCTTTCAATTTTGCCTCACTTAGTCTGGGGAACTTTTCTCATAAGTAAGTAAAGGCAGCTTCTCCTTGGTTCATGGCCTTTACATAATTTTTCTTCAGACCAAGGTTTAAATGCATGGATGGCAACAAAATTTTACTCAGTTCCACTAGTGGCTGATTTTCCACATTCATGATTCCTGGTTCCAGAGATTTTCTGGCAGGCCAATATTTTCTTGAGTAATGAAAAGACCGAGCTCTGCTGTCCCAGTCACAAATGAAGCAGCAATATTTTGTGAATCCTTGTTTTAGTCCAAGTAGTAAGGCAATCACTTTTAGGTCACCACAGATTTGCCATTTGAATTTATCGTAATTAATGGCTTCCATCAGAATCTTCATGTTCTCATGTGGCTCATTATGCACTGAATGACCAACAGGAATAGAAGATAGGGTGTTGCCATGGTGAAGGGGAAATGCTTTGAGACTTTACTTAGATGGGTCTATAAAGAGTCGCCAGTCCAGAGGATTGTGATTAATATTGAGTGTTTGCTTCAGGCCATCAATATCAGTGCAGGCAACAAGACCCCTTTCCATTTGAAAGAAATGAAGTAGATCTTCGTGCCTTTTACGATACACAGAAATCATTACTTATCTGGGAGCGCAGTGCTGACACATGTATCCCTTCCCAAGTAACTATTTTACCCATTAAGCCACACTTCATGTATCATGACAACTAGAGCCAACAATTGAATTCTAAAGCCATATTTGGTTTCAGCACGTTGCATTGAAGAGGAATCAACTATTTTGGTTGCGGATACATTTTGTGTGTTGACCAGTGTAATTTGTCGCCCTTCAGACTGATAGTCTTTGAAATTTTTCAGCCTATGATAGGGCTGGTGAAATTTTTGAGGGCACATGCTTTAATTATGGATAATTTTCAGAGAAATTCTTTTATATCTGATGTGTGGTTGACTGTGCATCGTAATTTAGTGTGGGTAAGAAACCAACTAGATGTCACTTATGTGTTATCCTTTATTTCTCCTTTACAAGTTGCTCAACATGTTTCGGGCAACCATGTGCCCATCTTCAGGAGCTGATGACTGCGTAGTGTTATCGCCAGGTGTTGGTATTGTGCCGTGGCTGCAGGAAGGCTGTCAGAACCGGTTAGCAGTTAGTGTGTTCATTGAGGAGTTCGTAGCACACACTACCTGCTAACCGGTTCTGACAGCCTTCCTGCAGCCGTGGCACAATACCAACACGTGGCGATAACACTACGCAGTCGTCAGCTCCTGAAGATGGGCACATGGTTCCCGAAACATGTTGAGCAACTTGTAAAGGAGAAATAAAGGATAACACATAAGTGACATCTAGCTGGTATCTTATCCACACTAAATTCTTTTATGTGTGTAGAAACTCAAGTTTATTAGTACCATATTTCCAGTTATTCCAGTAACTGCCCTGGGCAGCTGCATAGCTGATCTGGCTGTTATGCATATATATGTATGTGTGTTATGATGCATACTTCATCAGCATCTGATTCCAGAAGACAAGATTTAAATCTAAAAGAAACATGACAGACTCACCTGTATCTTTTGCTTAATTTCAAATTAAGCTGATAAGCTTGTTTAGAATTTTGAGTTGTCTGTTTATCAAACTTTGAAAGTTATGCAGCTAGGCATTTAGATTACAAGTATAGGTGGTGGTCCTGTAAGGCTTGTCCACAGTACTAAAAAGCTTAGGACAAACTGGCCAGTATGAAATAGAGAGGCAGCCTTAAAATCTATGAATCTGATATCATTTTATCATTACCATTATTTCTAAGTTCACAATAATGTTTGTGTTACTGTAGCACAAATAACCACTTGGGAAGACATCGAAGGACTGGGTTAAGCTACTGCTGGTAAAGTTTTAGTTGTGAACTGAAGTGTTTGAAGATATCTTCTTACTGTAAAGTGTCATTGTAGGTGAAATAGTCATTGCTGTAGTCAGGAGAAATGGCAGAATTGCATTTCCTACAGATGGCAGTCATTATGCATTACATTCATTGGCATGTTTGAAGGTAAATGTTACTACGCTTTCACTGGGGATGAAAATAAAGCCCTTTTGTCAGTTGTGATGGGTGATTGCTGGAAAACTGTTTCTCTCAATTACATATGAAGGACTTCTCTTTGAATGTCTGTAGTTCCATGTCTGTTATTGTTATGAACATGTCTTAATTTAAAGTCCATAGATATTTTCATGTCTTGTGTTTATTTTTAGTGTTAACTGACAGGGCAGCGTGGGACTTCTTGCCAAACACGTTAAGACTGTCAGTAGCATGACACCCATGACTTGACCGGAGAGCAGTGGCTTATTGTCACTGATGTTTACCTAGCAGACCATGACTTGACCGGAGAGCAGTGGCTTATTGTCACTGACGTTTACTTAGCAGACCACTGAGTGCTAGTCACAAGATTGTGTGTGTATAGATAGTTGACCGTATAAATAATCCCCCCCCCCCCCTAGAAACTAATCCAAAAATTGTGGTTTGTTATTACCTGGCGAATAACATGTATCCACTTAAGAGTGTTCCATAGGAAAGTGCCCAGGAAAATATCTGTACTGCAGAATGGTACAGGAAATGAATATAATATAACATAACATAATGTAATATAACATAATATATTTATTTACTGCAATTGGGTTGTTACCCGGTGGCAGTGGTTATTTTACATGTAAACAAAACATGAAATTGGTTACTACTAGATTTAAGTCGGGAGGGCTACATGAGAAGCATGTA
>Ga0136643_10001815_pt1 | contig 26802 bp, 15 predicted proteins | sample TergutLab28metaG_FD_96883 | JGI IMG/M metagenome (GOLD analysis project Ga0136643, IMG submission 96883) | Labiotermes labralis P1 segment gut microbial communities from Petit-Saut dam, French Guiana - Lab288 P1 (version 3) (version 3) | ecosystem: Host-associated > Arthropoda: Insects >... | reverse complement strand
TTTTTTTTTTGGGGGGGGGGGGAGAGGTTAGGGAGACACATATTCCAACTGGTTTGTGGCCATCCTAGTGCATTTCAAGGTCAGGCTAGCTTTCTCTGAATCCTCTTGTTTTATCCTTGGTAGGAAATGAACTTTGTGGATTATGCTAGTGTTGAAGCCAGTTAAAACAATGAATGGCAATGACATTAAAAAGAAAAAACAAGTGAGAAAGTGAAATTATTGTGGAAGCGGAAAGGAATCCAGCTGTGGTATCAATTGAAATTGAGAAACATGTACGACTGCTTCCAAATGAAGCACTTGAAATTTTATTAGTTCACTGGATCCAGCACTTGAGTTTGAAAAATGTTCAGTTTAGCTGACTGAAGAAAGCCACTGAGCTTGCTCTAAGGTTGAAAATACACAATTTTAAAGCCTGAGATGGGTGCTGACAATTTATAAACACCATTGCAAATCTTGCATGTGTATGTATGATGAATGTAGCAGTGTATATGAAAATCCTGTGGGAGAGTGGAACAAGTCCCTGCGTGATCTGCTGTTTGTGATTACAAAGAAAGAATCACTACCAATAAGATGGCATTCTTTTACAGTTTGATGTCCAACAGAACCTACAGCATAAAGGGAGCAGCATGTTTTGGTGAAGAAAAAGAAAGAAAGTCTTACTTTGTTTAAATTCTGATAGTAGTACAAACCTGTAACCCCAACATTATTAGAAAATGTACTAAACCAAAATACTTTCTTCAAAAAACATATCTTTGCTTCCATGCAAGTGTGTACATAAATACAGTAGGAAGACATGGGTTGCAATGAAGATATTTATACTTTTCTTACAAGGATGTTATGTGAGAATGGTGCCTGCTGTTATGTTGATAATGTTAATGTAGTGGGTGGAGGCATACGTAGAATTAAGAAAATAGGAGCTTCGGTAGTGCTAATAAGGAGATTTGTCTAGCAGTAAATGCCAAGAAAACTTAGCATTTGGCCATGTTTTGAGACCAGCATGCAGGACAGAATCATAACATAAAGGTGAGTAATAAACCCTTTGAAAGACTGGAACAGTTCAGATATTTGGGAACAACCATATCAAATCGAAATTTAATTCGTGAAAAAATAAAGACCAGATTGAAGTCAGGGAATACAAGCTATCATTCAGTGCAGAATTTTTTATCTTCCGGTTTGCCATCCAAAAATATGAGATTAAGATACACAAAACTGTAATTATGCTTGTTGTGTTGCATGGGTATGAAGCTTGGACTCACACTGAGGGAGGAACATAGGCTGAGGGTGTTCGAGAATAGAGTGGTAAGGAAGATATCTGGGCCAAAGAGGGAGTGGATAAGATTACATAATGAGAAGCTTTATGATCTGTACTCCTCACCAAATATTATTCAGGTGATAAAATGAATCAGCATGAGATGAATGGGGCATGTGACATGAATGGGAGACAGGAGAGGTGTGTACAGAATATTGGTAAGGAGACCTGGGGGAAAGAAACCATTTGGAACACCTAGGTGTAGATAGGAGGATAATGTTAAAGTCTTAAAGAAGTGGGTTGGAGAAGCACATATGGCATGGTTCTGTCTCAGGATGGAGTCATGTGGCAGTCTTTTGTGAATGCAATATTAAATCTTTGGGTTTCATAGAATGCACACTCTGCCCCATGTAGTTAGTTGGTTAGTTCATGTGTCTTCTGCAAGGAAAGCCTTACTCTTTGTGGATAAATGTGCAGCTTATCCACCAAATACATTGTTTTAAAGGAATGTATGTGAAGATTTCCTTCCAGCCTGCCAGTTGTGCCAGCATGCTGCAACCTTTCAGTCTAGGGCATTATTAGCTGTGTGTTGGCCAAGCAGAAAACCACTGGTGCAGAAGAACTAAAGATAAATGTTCTACAGACTGTAGCAGAGTTAGTTGAGTTTGATGGCACCAGTTCTAACAAGACTCTGAAGGACAAAAAAGATAGATGATGATGATAAATGGGAGAAAATCTCAGAAAATAAGGCAGTCATATTCACACACTTCGTTAACTGAAATAGCACTTTTAAAACGTTGGCTGTTATGAATGCATATGCAGTGCAGCTAATGCAGATATGGTCATGGAGGAAAGGGAGATGAAAATCTAGAAAAGGAGTAGCTTGTTGCTGCACTTTTTGGAAGCACTTGCTCAGTTGCAGTTGATGACTTTCAAGCAGAGTTTATGGATAAGCATCTGTTCTTTGTTTCTTTTCACCATCAGAGCAGTATATCTGTTATAAGGTACTTCATTTAGTTTGCAAGACTGTTTTACCAAAGGAGTGTAAATCTGTTTCCAACATAATTCTTTCTCTTCAGATCAACATAATTCATTGTAGTTTTGTTTACAAACTATGTACCCATTTTATGAAGCATTTATTTATTCTTTCCTAAAGGTAAGAAGCTATGGCTGATGACTGTGCAGCATGGTGGGCAAAATAATTGGATTTTTTCTCTTATCTTTACTGTTTTGAATGTAGGGGAGATGACAGTAGTCTTAACAGAATAGTAAGAAACACATTTAGTGAAACAGTAGTAATTTGTTGGTGTTGCAACAAATATGTGACTATGGTGCATATGAAAACAGAAAATTCATTAGGAAGTAGACTTCCATTCTTTGACTACACATCATGTATATTGTTAATTTGTACTTCATTTTAGGTTTAATGTTGACCACAAGAGAGACAGGTTTGATACTTACCAGCGCCAACCAAGCTCGAGTTCAGGCTCTGGTTATCATCGAGAAAGAGATAGAAATCATCGCATACTGAACAAAAGACGGTGAGAGCTCAGAGTTATGATGCTTACAGTTTACAGATTTATTCATATAATATTTTTATTTAGTTTTATAAGAGGTACAACATAATATATAGTAAACTAAAATAATGTGGTGTGAACAACAGCATTCTACTTCTGTTGCCCTTGATTTTCTTGCAGCAGTAGCTGTGTTCTTGGTTGTTTGAAAGTGTGTGTTTAAAACTGGTTTTACAAATGACTTCTTAGCATTTTGCAGTGGAAATAAAAATTCAGGAAGAGGGGTAGTAGAATGAGCCATGAAAACAATGCAGAAAAAGGTACAATTTTTCCAAATTATGATGTCTGTTATTGCACATTCATGTAGTCTGAAACAAGTATGGAAAATAATTCTCCTTTATCTCATGATTTTGTATATACAGTAGCCATTTTCCTTTAACTTGTGTATTCATCACAGTTATGATCCTTTTCACATAATTTCAATTTAATCAGTGTTTTGCACACTTTTATGAGCAGTGTTCCAGCATTTCATAAACACAAGGGTGCATAACCTGTAAAACTTCCAGCAATTCCTTCATACCACTGTAGTCAAAATTTGTAATCATGCTTTAGTGGATGGACAGCCGTGTTTTGTTTATTTTGTAATCAGAATCCAAAAAAACTTAACAACAGCAACTTGTAAATTTTCTATTAATATCAAGCCCATGTAATTATATATAAACATAGTATAGGGTCCTTTTTTTTTGCTGCTTGAACGATAAGCAGCCACCCAACGGTTGGCTAGCATTACATCATATGGCTGCCTCAGGAAGTTTAGTGGATGGTGAAGGAAGCAAGGAAAAGATTTGCTGTGATGGTAACATTTAGAAAGTCTTATAAAAACTCAGCGGTGCTATAACCAATGCTGAAAATGTTTCCCTCTTCACTGAAGGCAGTCCATATGCAGGTGGAACATATTTACTCCCTGGAGTTCTTGCCCAGAAACCAAAACACTAATTTTTTTCTTCATGAAGAGGGAGTTTGTGAACAAGCCCTGGATTTTCTGCGCTCCACTAGTGGCTGTTTTGAGAATTCAAGTTTCCACATAAGGAAAACAAGGCTCTGTGAGGGTAAAACACTAGATGTGGGTCATATTCTCCATCTTTATACAAACTGAAAAAATCCAGTTACAAAAATGTATTCTTGCAACCAGCTCATGTTTCTTGAAACCACAAACTACTAATGTCTTACATGGTCGCAGTTGTAACAGTTTTATGGTCCTTTGTCCAGACGTTGTCAAAACACTCATCTCCTGAGCTGAGAAATTTTCTGTGACATTTTCCACCAGATTCATATTTGAAATACAGCTGCATTAAAACTGCTGGACAGAAATGCATTTACCAGCAACAAACCTGATGATTCTGTTAATTGCCGACCGCTGAAATCACTCCCATTTGAAAACAGTGCAATTAGGCATGATCTTTGTCCCCTACATTCGCCTGATTTAAGACCTTGCTTTCATTTGCGGGATTTAAAAGATAAAGTGTATAGAACAAATTCAACGTTTGTGTACCGTGCATTATGCATTATTAGTGTAATAAGAACCAACATGATCCACTATTTACTTTCAGTTTATTTGGTGATTAACCTCTACATGTATAGAACAAATGACACTCTGGAAGAATTAAGAAACAACTTCCATGAGATTTCAACAATTTTCAGGCAAGAAGTCCAGAGAGTAAATAACACTTTTGTTGGTATACTGCATGCATATGGTCAGGAGGGCAACATTTTCAGCATCTGCTGTAACACTGCTTTGGTCTTATTGGACTTGCTGTAGGTTATTATCACAGTGAATTTCTTTCTCGCTTCCTTCACTGGCTGTTAAACCTCCTGTGACTCAGTGTATGACATTACAATAGATGAGCATTGGGCAGCCACTTAACATTCACACAGCAAAAAAATGACCTTTTAGCTTAAGGAGGTTACAGAATACAGTGAAATGGGATACAGCCACTTAAGGTGCTTGCAAGGTGAATAATCCAACGTTTTGAGAACCAGCTCTGTCATCATCAGGGCATGGAAGGTGGTTTTTGAAACACTGGTTTATTTGCCATTCACTACTTCATCTTCCTCTAGTGTGAGAGAATTTTGTTCCTTTCATTTGGCATGAAATCTTCTGATTATATAACTTAGAAAATGTACCTGTACATTTATACCCATCAGTAGTTGAACTTCAGAGTTCCACCTAAGTCTGCAGAACATTAAGTGAAGTAGCAAAATGTCATTAGAATAAATAGATGATAACACTTTGCAGAAAAATGTGATGACTCTGTTTTTTATTCCATTCAGATTATTACAAGTATGTACTACTTATACTACCTTTTTCTTGCTGCAGATTTCATCAAGGTCCAACAAATTATGGTCATTATGGACCACCATTTGGATCACCTCCTGTTTATCCTCCAGGAGAAATACAGCCTCATTTTCCACGAGAAAGGTTTCCAGGGGCACCACTGGGTGTTGGTGGTCCTCCTGTTGGGCCAGGAAGTGGATTTCCAGATTGGCGGGGGAACAAAGAGAGAGACTATCGAAGAGATTATGATAGGAGACCACCTCCCACGAATTCATAGTATTGCTTCAAAGTGTGTGAATGCAGCTGAGTGTTGTGATTGGTGAATTGTTTGTTTCCATTGTAAATAGTATACATCATGGATATACTCGTGTGTACAGTTCCTGGTAGCTGACGTACTGTAAGATAATATGTGAGGTGGACATTTCGAGAAATGTGTTCAGTGGACGTTGTATAAAAGTGTTGGTTTATGAACTATGCATTTTTTCTGTGACAAAAATTGGGAGAAATTTCTGAGGTTTACTTGACATTCAGGAAAGGCAGTATGAGTATAGTATGTATTTCATGCTATATGACTGTACATTCATAATACTTGTTAAAATTGCAGACATACTATTAGAAATGATGTTTTAGAAAGCATATCTGAATCAATGGATAGTTTTATATTTATGTTCTCAGGCGGTACTTAACACTTAAATTCATTGTTATGATTTAGATGAAGGAAATTCATCACAGTAATGAGTATTTGCTTATTTTCTTTCAGTCAGTGGTAAAAAACTGTATTTTGGCTTGTGATGATTTTATATTCAGTAATGCCAAAGGGTTTTTTCAGTCACACATTCAAATTCTTTCCTACTTTGAACTCTTTGTTTAGCAAACTTTTGCCATCTGTAAATCATATTTAAATATGTAAATTACTTTATATGTAATTTTTGTACTGCATTTCATTCTTTTCATGAGGCTGTGGTTAAGATTTTAATATTTTATATTCCTGTCCTCCACCCCTTCTCAAAATATAAATTTGTTTGTTTTTAACAAACAAGTGGATAGTTATGTCTGACCAAGTTAGTGAAATCTTGCTAATCATTATTCATTCATTAGTTCATTTGTCACCTTTCAACTAGCAAAGAAGGCAAGGAAAGTTTAAAACAGTACTAACATGTATAGATACAGAAAGTATAATATATTTATTTTCAGTAACTTGTATAAATCATGAAACAGACAAATATAATGTGCACTAGCAAGAAGTGGGGTCTCTAATTTCTAGTCCAAGTTGAAACTTAAAATATTACATTTAAAATAAAGTACATTTTATATTAGTTATTATAAAGTCAGGACATAAAATGGTCCAATTTTTCTTGCAATATGTTCTCAAAATTTCGGATAAATAATGTACATCTTAAAAATTCATTTTAGATATCTTATTTTGAAAATAAGACTCCATTAAAACAACAGTACAGGAGGCAGATATCTGCCATATTTTAAAATTAACACACTGATGTATTTTATATGGGACATCGTATTCAACAGTCTCAACAGATTGGTTATTGGAAATTTGAAAATCAAATCTTCGGACATCTGTTTATTAAAAAATTATTCCTCTCCTGTGGAAATGTACATAATATACTGGCATTTATAAATAGAGATGATAATACTTTTGATGCATTCCTCATGTATTTACCTTTCTATCATTCTTACAACAATAAACAGCAATGTATGATGACCCTTTTGTTAGGTTTTTGCACTGTGGGGAATATTCAGACATTTTGCAGGAACATACTTCCACCATCTTCAAAGTCTAAATGTGTGAATGAATTAGCTAACTAGAGGTGGAGAAACATATATTTAAGAACTGGGAAACAGCGCCTTGTGTATTATACCCATTGTCCGATTGTGCTTGTAGGGTGTGTCGTTTTTGTAGAAGGCCTGTATGTGTTCATAATCAGAACTGTTGCTACTGGTTGCTCAGATATTGGGAAGTCTGAACCCAGTAAGGTTGTTGTCATATTGGCTAAAGGTCTCTGTAACTGAGGGGAAATTACTCTGGCTGCAGGCTTCTGTGATGGGAGAAGCAACTGTGATTGACAGAAGTGCAATCTAAGTTTCCAGACTAAGAGGTTGCCTGCAGATTACTTTAAGTAAAAAATTCTCAGTGCCCTGATATGGTAGTTGCAATGTGACAACATGTGGATTGTAGCACTTGCAGCATTTTTACATGACTGAGCAGTACTCCATTTCTCATGGACAGGCCCTTTCTCTTGTGAGGAGTATGCTCAGTCTCTGAGCAGCCATCAGTCCAGCCTTGCTGATGAAAATATGTTCATATAAGAGGCAGCTGTGACCCTCCAATCCATGCAGGAGCTGGGGAAGGGACTCTAATGCTTGGTCTTGACCAGTAGAATCCATGCATGTGGAGGGATAGAGGTGGCCATTTGTAGGTCTCCATCCAGTTTATTTTTTGGATGTGGAATGAATGGCACTGATTGTAGCATTAAGTTCCTGTGTGTTAAAGAGTTGGAGAATGTGAGAGTCTGAGGGATAAAAAACAGAGTAGTGGTGACTCAGAGAGGGAATATGGTTTTAGTAAAAGTGGGGGATCTCAAAAACTCTGGAGTTAGCAGTACTGTTACTGCTTCCTCTATGGGTGGTCCATTTTGAGTGTGACTGTAGTTTCCTCCCTCTTTCTAAAGTGTCCACATGATAGTTCTCATTTCCAGGCTTATGTGGAAGTCCTGTACTCTATTGAAAGTTCTCTGTGTATTCATCTCAGTCACTGTGTCCATGATTCTGCTGGTGTAGCGACAGCATTTGCTCAAGCCATTGTAGGAATGGATCTGGTGATCTGCCAAGCATTATGGATGATGGAGCTGGAGATCACTGAATGCTTGTTTGTGCATTTTGTTCTATAACTCATACCAACTATGTCGACAGGTTACACAATATGAAAATAGTAAGACAGCATGGGTCTGGAAACAGCCCTGATCCCACACACATACATAAGTGAGACAGGTTGCACAATGAAAGAACTCATGAAGGAGCTTCAGGGAGACTGCTGACTCTCATCTGGAATGTTCAGTTGTGGCTGAACACTTGATCAACTATGTCCACCTAATACAGTTTGAGAATAGGTTGGTTGTGGCAGATATTCACATGTCAGCAGTCACCTGTAATACCACTCACATCCAGTTTACACAGAAGTTTCAATATAGAAAGTGACTGCAAGAAATGTGTGGCATGAAAGAACATCACATATGGAGCACAGAGGACCTTGCATTGATACTCAACCACAGACTCCTCATTTAGAGCCAGTAAAGCTCTACCAGCTCCATAATTTCATTCTTCCACCCTTTCTTCTGGATATGGCTTCCTCTTTGACTTAATGTTACTCCCTTTTTGACATAAATTACCCTTGATCAAATAGTCTCACAGACACATTGCATGTTGCTTGCTCTGCATCTGAAAAATTAACTGGATGGATCTCTAAAAAGGGCTGTTTTTTTAATCAATTAACGTTCACCAAGCACTAGTTCCCCTCTCTTCCTTAAATCTGGGATGACCACACATTCCTATATATTTCATTACATTGTTATCTTATATGCTACTACCATGACAGGTTTTTTATTAGTTTATTCAGTTGTCAGGCAAATGCCAGCGTATAGAAAGGGGTTTAGCTCTCTTCCCATAGTAAAAGAGGCTTTCAGATTAATGTGATCACAATATAAGTTTTTTAAGTCCCAGACATCCATTCACCCAAAGATTTTTCTCCCCCTACATGACACTGGTTGTAAGTGGAAGCCTGATACTGAAACTAGCAACAGTTTTAAATATTGTCACGGCACTTAGCCAAGATGACTGAACATTTTCAAGTAAGCACACCCCTGTTACAGAGTATTAGGCACTGTTTCAACTTTACTGCTGGTGTACATTTCTTACGCAGGATTGGTTTAACCCAAGCAGCAAGTTCATATGCAACATAGCAACCTAACCCACTTCCACAGAGTAAGAAAACTCAAAAAACCAGGACTAAGAGTAACAATGTATGAGCATGAAAGCTTGAATATGAGTTCATTTACTTTATCTGAAACATCTATTAGGGTATGCCATACCTTCAGTAGTAACCTTATCAAAGAAAAGTATTGTGTGTGCAACAAGCTCCCTAGTATGGCAGTTTTGGTTTACAGTTTTTAAGTTTGTGAATTACTCTTAACCTTCCTGAAATGAGTAACATATTTACATATATTTATCTCAGTAATTAGCCAACTTGATGCACAAAATTTTTGTTACAGTAAGTTTATATCATGCCTCTACATATTTCGAGCACATGTGCTCATCATCAGGAAGTCAAAATTGCCTTACACAGCCTCTGGTATCATCACACCTATAGGTTACCATCTCATGCGTAAGATGGCCATGTATAGGTAAGGGAAATTTGTTCATCAGGCATTGGAGCTGTATTCAGAAAGCACAAAACGTTTCTGTTGATATAAAAGAAATCAGCTTTGAGGTAATTTTGCATACTTTTTGTTCTCTTAAGAAGCATTTCAATCATTTTCAAGTATTAAGTTTAGTGTTTTTTTTATGTACAGTTCACTGTGCACAAAAAGTGAAACACTGCACACTTTTTAACATCCATACTTTCTCGTTGTGATGTACTGAGAGAAGTATGAACCCATGTGATTTTTCCACCAGCAACACCACTGTCTGCTGAGGTTTATATTGCAATGGACCACTATCTACACAAGGCTATTCCAAGATGCTTTGTACACCTTTCTGGAATGTCCCAAAGGCTAAAACAACACTACTGCACATCCTCTGTGGATTGTATCAAACTTCTTCAGTATCATAATTTGACTGTTGAAAGTGTTCATTGCCTCATGAAAAGGTATAATTATCTGACATACTGATTACCTGGAAATATTGCAAGTTACAAATTAAGGAAACCAATTTATACCATAATGAATATGAATCTAGTATGTAGCACATTCAGCATAATATAATCAGAATGGGACATGAACACAGCACAGATAATGTGGATATTAATTTTTCTGATTTTAGAATTATATCACACTACAATATGTCATATTATAGGATCATTTGTGAATGGGTTTGAAAGGTTTCGAGGCCTAATGAAAACAGTCTTGGTACCTGCCCACATGGACCGAGGCACAGCATGAAAATTTAAGTAATAATTGGTGCCTCGCCCGAGATTCGAATCGCCGGGCCCTTCCCAAACCCAACGCGTCATCACATCAAGTTTCAGAAGTCGAGATTAAGAAAGTTTTGTACAGATCATGTGGGTTGCCTTGAAGAGGCTTTGCTGATTCTGCTTTCGAATGTTGAAACAAAAACATCCATGCACAAATACCGACTAATGTACAATTTACTTCTGTTCAGGTAAACATGCCAATTCAACCCATTCGCCGAAAAATAAAATATTTTCACTGTACGCAAGCTAGCCAACTCATTGCGTTAAATATCTCAATCTGGCAGGAAAATTTATCTGATTCGAGTAGGGAAAGCTTCAAGTGTTTCGTTTGTCAGATGTCTCTCTTTGCTTTTTATTTGCAAATTTACGCTGAGCTGTGTCTAAATAAAATGCAATTATGTGAAAACAGGTGTGACAAAATTATGTAGAAAAACCGTAACTGCCGTTACTGAGGTATAGGTACGAAGCTGTAGATAGCACTTCCTGTTCGATTTGCCATGACGTATCTGCACTTCCGGCTTAGTGGCCCCGCTACAAGAATGGGTTTAGTAAGTTTGTTAATATTTTGTGTGTAATTGGTGTAAATGACGACGGGAAAGGATATCATGGGGTGAGTAAATATATCTGTACGCATGGTATAGTTACGTATTTGAATGCAGAGTGTAGTTTATGTCTATAGGAATGTGAAATTAGAATCATTAGAATCTCATTGACAGCAGAAAAGTGGTGTGTGAACCTCACCCATTGTACATAAAAAAAGTTACATGTAACATGAATGAAAATTAAGAATGAATTTTAATATAAGAATATTCGGTAGCCGTGGGGGCATTCGAGGACACTGTATTTAAACCCTTTATGCCGATAATTTTGTTTGAAAATTATAGATTGTGAGTACCGAGAATTCAATGCATAGTGTTGTTTACGTGAACTAAACGCCGAGCTTAGGTAAAGCGAGATTTTTTGAGGCTGTGTTAAATAATTGTATCCGAAGTAGACATTGATCAGGTATTTTGGAGGAGTACTGCCACATTGTTCTGTTGTATTTTTGAGTTGTGAGACGTGATTGATCGATACATCGTTTAGCTAAGTTTAGACTGGCAGCATAAAGTATAATGCTATTCGAAACGTTTAACCACATTACACGCGATTACGGAGTCTTATTTTTTTTTTTTAACAGGGCTGTAGGTAATGTAAATATCGGAGAATTGAATGTTAAATAGGTACTGTTGCTTACCCTGTAGAAAAATATTTGGTACACATTTGAATTAACAGAGTATTTCAGCTTACGTGACAGAACATTTATCACATATCAAATACACCTAACTACACTACACTACACACCACATAGAATTTTAAACTGCCTACATTCTTTATCAAATTCGTATTTAAAACATTTTTGTTTTTTAATATACATTTGTTTTCTTCGTCTAATTTTACACTTTTTTTTTAACAAGTTTTATTATATTTGTTTTAAGGGAGTGACTGTTCTGGATTAATATGTGGAGTACTGTACGGTTTTTTCATAAGTTCTATGTAATGTATAGGCCTGATAATGGCCTGGATGTAGGCTGAAACCTTGAAAATTGTTGATTGTGTTGTGCATGATGATGTAGCAAATAAATATATCTATTGAAGTACTATTTGTTGTAATCTGCCTCTTTTTATGGCAACATTCACTCACCGTCAAGAGGTATCACATATTTATTCAATCCCTGAAGTTTGGCTGGTGTAACTGTTACGTGCACTAGCTGCAGTGATTTTTGACTGATACTGCAGTCACACCAACCAAACCTAAGGGACAGAATAAGCATGTGATATTTCCAGATAGCAAGTGAAAATTGTATATAATAATGATGGTTTTGTGGGACCAAGCCATGTCTTTCATTGGTTATGGATGTGGTAAAGGGATTAAGTTAGTAAATGTGCTTTTTTTTATGTTTGATTTTGAAGCCACATAGTATGTTGAGTTATGAGATTATCTGTCATTTACGACTGCTTATGAGCCCTAGGATTTAGAGCTGTATGTGAAGCTTGTTTCCTAACAGTATTATTTTGTAACATGTCATAAATATTATCTTTAAATTGTTCATTCTGAATCTTGGTAATTATATTGTTAGGAAACAAAGGCAGAGTGACACATCCTGTAATTCAAATGTATCTGCAGGGACTTTTCAGTGTGTTGTCTTATGGCAATGGTTTATATCTGTGTGAAGAGTGAAGTACATTCTTGGGATTTTTTGCTTGTATAATTGTAAAGTGGCCCTTGTCCTGCAGTTACACATTCTGTATGTCTTTATCTTTCAGAAAGTGATAGTGATGACACCTTTGGTATCTCTTGCTGCTTATTTGACAAGCCATTTTTCAGCTGTGTATGTTAAATTAAGCCAGACCATAAGTTTTTATCATGTCACATTATTATTCCACAGATGAAAACAGGAACCATTTCATCAAAATTCTGATACGTCTTAAAATGCTGTTTTTCTTGGAGTAGTGGTTTTGAAAAATCTACCCAGGGAACTACATTTTATTAGATATGTTCATTTATGGTGTTTGCATGATGGGGTAAAAGTGTAAAATTGTTTTCTTATCCCCAGCTGTAGTATGCTACACATGGACACAGCTGCCAGCACACTCAAACTTTGCCCATATTCCATTTTTGCACTGGTGTCTGTAGACGTGAGTGACAAACTGTTTATTGTAGGTATGTGGAAAATAGTGCTTCCATGTAAAGAGCTAAATTAATCTTTAATACAGCTCACTGCTGAGAAGTAAACGTAATAAATGTGTGGCAGAGAGGAAGACCAAATTAAACCGAGATAACTTATCCCAAGTTGCCTAGAAATTACTACCATATTGTTCAATGTCAACTACATTGCTGAAAGGACAACAAACACTGATGTGGGATTTGTAAGCCTCATAAAAATAATATGTGACGTGATGTGTCTCCAAGAGTAAATACTCAATCAGAACCCATAATATTTACTGCTGACACTAGTATCATACTTTCTAGTAAAAAAGTAATGTCTTTTGTCAAAGTTCTGTCTCACATGAGTAAATGGTTTACTGACAGTTGGCCGTAAATCTTCTTCTTCTGACACTACAACCCTACTTGGGTTTTGTTTTCTGCACTGGATTATCCCAGGATTTTGTATCATTGATGAGTTGGCTCCAATTTCATAGTTTTAGCTTCTTTAAATCTAATATTACTACATCTCTGCATCTGTTCTTTGGTCGTCCTTTGGTTCTTACTCCTATAGGGTTCCATTCAGCAATCTTCTTGACTAGTTTTATTTCTTCCTTTATGTTAAGATGTCCCCACCACTTTATTCTTTGTGCTTTTGTGTATTGAACATTATGTGCTCCTTTTATCTGCAGTTCTTTATTACTCCTTATTCTCCATCCTTACACTGAATTGATCCAAATATCTTCCTTAATATTTGTCTTTCAAAAAGTAATAAATTATTTATGTCCCATACAGACAGTGTCCAGGTTCTGCATGCATATGTCACTACTGGCCTTGTTAGTATCATGTAGATGCTTCTTTTAGCATTTTGTTAATCCTTTATATGCATAACAGGCTCTCTCTCTCCTTTCTTAATTATGCGTGTAATTTCTTCTGATATGCAGTTATCATCATTTGTTACTAAACCTAAACAAGGAAAACTAGAGACTCTTTTATTTGTATACCCTCCTATTGCTATCTGACTACACTGATTGTGTGTCTTCTTACTTACTTTCATATGTTTTGTTGTTTCTTGATTGATTATCAATCCTGTTTCTTATGTATTATCTAATTCTTGTAATGCTTCTTCCAAGGCTATGAGATTTCTAGATATTATGACCACATCATCTGTATATGCATTGATCTGAACCATTTTATTTGATATAATTCCCTGATGTATAATTTCTTTACAATGTAATACAGTACTAAGTTAAACAAAATGACTGTCAATTTATCACCTTGTCTTACCCCTACATTAACATTAAAACTTTTTCTCATGTTTTGCTGTATATAACTGCTTTGCTTTAGAGTCTTCAAGTGTTATTGTTATTAATCTTATAAGTGTACTGGGTGTTCCTTGTAGTTGTAATACTTGTATCATTTTATGTCTTTAAATACTATCAAATGCTTGGTTCAATCTATAAACAGTATGTCTATTTGTATATATACTCATGCCTTTTATATTATTTGTCTGAATATGTGTGTATTATCAATTGTTCCTGTATTTATTCTGAATCCATTTTGGTAATCACCTGATATTTTTTGTGCATATTCTGTCTGTCTCTTACTAATTTTACTTGATAGTGCTGTACATAGAGCATAAAAGCATTATTCCTCTATAATTTTCATATTTATTCTGATCACATTTTATGTGTATTGGGCATACAATCCCCATCTTCCAATCCATGGGTATTTCTTCCTTATTCCATACAATCTTAAACCATGTATCTTCCTTCATAAAGCTGGGCCCAGTTTCTGTAGAATCTCTGCTGTTATTCCACCTGTTCCTGGTGTATTTGGTGTGTAGCCTTCAATATTATATCTCTTACTTCCAAATATGTTGGTTCATTTGTTTCCTTATTTTTTGCATTAGAATCTTCTTCCATATAAAATTCTCTGTTTAATTTACCCAGATCCCTTTATTTTCCTTGAAAATATTCCTTCCATGTGTCCATCACTTTTTTCTTTTCAGATAGCAATTCACATCTAATACATTTACATTTATTGGTTGATATTCTTTATTTAGATTATTGGTATATGTATAGAATTTCCTATATTCCTTCACAGTATTTTGGTATTGTATTTCCTCCAATTTTCTCCTCATCATTTCTCTTTTTTTTTACATATTCTGTATGCTTCTTTCCCTTTTTTATCACATTTTTCTTTATTCTTGTATATCTATCATTGTTTGTCTTGCATTCATCATCACATCATTCCTCATTTCTCTGTTTTTTTCTTTTCACCGATCATCCCCTCAATTACTTCTATTATGCAGTTCTTCTACTTGATGATATACCCCATTTTATACCGTTTTCCTTATAATTCCAATCTGTATTCCTTAGCAAAACTTGGATCATCTAATTTTTTTTTATCCATTTTTTTTAAATTTATCGTCTTGTATTTTCGTTATTTTCTGCTAATATTTCTCTCTTAATAAATAGTGATCATAGTGACAGTGTAGTCCTCGCATTGATCAAATATCGTTGAGGGTAATCCTTTTTTTTTATTGAAACATGATATGACTTTTTTCCTTTGTACCAGGTATTATCCATGTGCCTTTATGTGTCTTTTTATGTTCATTTTTGTACTCACTACAAACATATCATGCATTTGTGCAAATTGTATCAATTTCTGACCTTTTCCACTTGTCACATCATGTAGGGTCATGATCAGCACAGGTCCAAAGCTCACATGATCAATTCAACATTCAGTTCCAATCTCACTTGCCATTCTTGGGCCTTGCTAATGGAGTGCCCTAAAGTAATGCTGAAAAGCAATAAAGGATTTCTCTCTCTCCCTCTCTTTCTGCCAATTCTAAATAGCAAACCTCATGCCACATAAAAATTTTTTGTTTTCATGGTGCTGACAGAGAAAAGAAAAGGTTCAGTGCTGAATCAATAATTATGGCGTATTTTACAGATGAAGATGTTCTGTAACTTAGTTTCTCCTGCCCCTATCTCCCTGGCACGAAACTAACTATTTACATGGATTCACCATTGGGTAAAATTCACCCCTTGCTGCAGCAGTTGCAGTCTTTTGGTTTCCATTCAGTTTACAAAAATTTCAAGCATCATGTCATACCTGTTCATATATACAAGTATAATACAGTATATAGTCCACTCAGCTCTTTGCTGCATGATATGATGATGATGATGATTCAAACGTGTTTACACGTCATACGAAAAAAACTTCTGCAAGTGATGGGAAAAATTGGGGAAGGGGAGGGGTGATATTACTGAATATCCATGAGCATTATCAATGTAACATACACATAATGCAAGTTGTTATGATCTTTACTTTCTCATGATAACTTGTTATGTTTGACTGTCAAATTGTCCCTGCAATTAATTTCAAGTGTAAGATTATTTACATACATACACACATACATGCCTTTGTTGTTATACATTTATGGAATCAGAAATTTATGCAGAGTCAACAGGATGTGCAATAAGTCATAGAAATACAAAATGCAGAGAAGCAGTACAATACAAGAATATTATAAGGATTTCACATGAAGTATTCAAATGTTATACTAAATCTAGAAAATACAGCAGACAATGAGACAGTGTCATTTTATAACACCAGATATTCATCAGCAGAATAAAAGGAGTATGTACATAAGTGTCTTCTTAATACTACTGTAAAGGAGACTTTTAATTGTTATGACTTGTACATCCAGACAATAAAATGGCACAATTGATCACAAAACACTATGTAGGCTACTTTTCTGAAAACATGACAGGTTGGCAAATGGTCTGTAAGGACTGTAGTTATTCCTGGTAATAATGGTTGTACAGCTTAATTGTTTTAGAATTTTTCCTGCATGTTTACAGTAAAGTTCATTAATGAAAACATGTGTTTATATTGAAGAGGTAAAAGCTCTAATCCCTTAAACAGACTTCCATAAAAAATTTTAAGATTTCCAGAAACCATAATTCTGACAATATTGTTTTCTGTAGACAAAAGCCCCCACAAATATTTAATGTTTCACTGCAGACTGAAAATAGGCAACATAAAATGTTTTGAGAGTGTAATCAATGTTGATGTTGTGAAATATCAACCTCTCTGCATAACATGCTCCATCTCCTTAACCACGAAAATTTTGGGCCTTGAATGACAGGCCTTTTACATCTTGTCATACTGTATAGCTTGTAAACATGGCTGTTTTTTACACAACATCCTGTTTTTAATTTCACTTTTAGACTAGTCATGATGTCGTGATTTTTAAAACGCACATGCCCTTTTCCACCCCCTTAATAATTTGCCAGTAGGTGCATACAGCTGTCAATACTGATGTGTTTCAATATATATATAACCCCCCTCCCCCCACACACACAACAATTTGCGGTTTATTTTAAATAAACTAAGCCATGTATTTTTAACAATATTTTGCTTGTCAGGAGCAAAAACCTGTCTCTGTTTGCAAATCATGCTCTGATATCGCTATTGTAAATGTTTCATTTTCATTATTAACTGTTACCTTAAAGGACGGCTGTAGATGGTTTTTCAGGGTCAGTATTATGCCCAGGTTTGCTTTAACATCCTTGAATATTTTAAAGTGTTTTATCTCATTCTTGTACTTTATAGCTAACCCTCCATGACCAACTGTAAAAGTGCACCCATGTTATAATTCATTGCGTACTTGTGCGTGTTTCGATTTACATAAATAATACTCCGCGAGTCTTAGAATGCGGAATTAAACGCAGTGAATAGAGACAGCTGTATATGGTATGTGGTCAGACAGGTAACACACTTTGCACTCTCGATGTTTTTGTGATTAAATATGTACAGGCATCCCTGACTTAGCGATCTTTATTGGTTCCAGAAAAACAGCTCTAAGTGAGGGAATTTTGTTCAGTAAGAATTAATGAACATAGATGTAATTCGTACTCTCACCGTACCTTTCAGTAATAATTCCTAATATCATGTTATTTCAGTACTGTTGACAAACATGGAATTGGTATTCTCCTGCTTCATTACGCTCAGAGGCATTCCAATTCGCTTCTGTGACAAGTTTTACGTATGCTTCTTCACAGAAGCTTCCCCCCCCCCCTCCACCCCGCGGGTGCTGTAGCGCATTTCACTCATCATGAATACTTATGCCCAATCGAATATGAAAAAGCAAAAACTAATCACTGTACATACGCAAGACGAGACGCAACTTATACCATACCGTAACACTCAAAACGCAAAACTGAGTGTTGATTTCCTGCTTCGTTCTTGAGAAGCGTTGTCCGGCCTAGTTCAACCGACAAACATTCTGAACACAAAAAAAAAAATAAAAAATAAAGTAAAAAAAGTTGTCGCGAACACAATGCCTTAAGCTCACTTTAGCGAGGGATACGCGCGCCTGTACACTACATACACAGGTATGTACGTACATATATACATACACATACATACATACACACACACACACACGTACATATACACATACATACCGACATACACACGTACATACATACATACATAACGTTACATTACGTACGTCTTGAAGCATCTGTGAGTAATAATGTACCAAAATCGGAAAACACATTGACGGACACTTATTTATGTGTATATAAGAGGATAGATAAAATAATGGAAACATTGGACAGTAAAGGAATAAAACTGTTTGTGTTGGCTGCACTAAAAAAAATTATTTGTGTCATTCTTTATTATTGTGTGTGTGTTTAGCAGTGTAGTGCCAGTGTAAATGTATTACAGATTGCGGTTAGTAACGGTTCGTATGACAGTACAACAAAATGGGAGATTTTCGTATTTTTAAAGAGGTCAGATTTTTCTTGCGCTTTTAGCTGGAGCATCTGTAATAAAACGGACACTTTATTGGGTGTATCCAGAGCAGCAGTTTCCTAGGTTATAACAACATGCACAAATCGTAGGAAGATATCAGGTAGGAGGAAAAGTGGCCGAAAACCAAAACTAAGTGAAAGGGATCGTCGTACATTAAAGAAGATCATGTCCAAAAAATCATGGAACTATAGCAACAAAGGTGAAAGCAGAACTCAGTATTCATCTTGAAGACCTTGTTTGCACAAAAACAATCCGACAAGAACTTCACAGATCCAACTTCCACGGCAGAGCTACAGTCGCTGAACCTTTGGTTACTGAAAACAGCGCCAAAAGACTAAAAGGTTTGGTGTGATAATAATGAAACCTGGACGTCCGATGATTGGAAATACGTAATATGGTCAGATGAGTCGTTCTTCACGTTGTCCCCAACATCATGCCGGGTTTATGTTTGGAAAACGCCCAAGGAAGCCCGTAATCCCGAATTCCTGGTTCCTCTTGTGAACACGGAGGCGGATCTGTGATGATTTTGTCGGCAATATCTGGGTATTCTGCTGTTCCTATAATTACTTTGATGGTCGAATTCCTGCCAGTGACTTTGGACATTTTAGGTAACCAGGTGCATCCAGTGGTCCATATGGTGTTTCGTAACAGTGATTCGATTTTTCAAGATGACAATTCGCCCATACACATTGCCAGAACTGTTAAATCTTGGCTTGAGGAGCATGAAGATGCACTTCAACATGTTCCTTGGCCTGCACAATCGCCTGTCTTCTATACCATCGAATCACTGTGGTCGGTTTGAGAGAGCAGAGTGAGAAACAGATTCCCTCCAGAAGATACTCTTCATGAAGAGTAATACAATATACCACTAGAGACTATTCAGAACTTACAGGGGAGGGACAAAATAATGGAAATATTTGTGAAAGATACACATTTATTTATTAATAGGAATTAGTCTAACATTTGCCTGTAATACAGCTTGTATCCTTCTTTTAATAGACTCATATAAGTTGTGCCTTTCAGAGTAGTCCAACTTTCTGCCGATGCTGGAAGGAACTCCGCAGAGTCACGTGTAAGACGGTCACAAATTTTTGCAGAATTGTGGAGAAATGACGGAGACTACGCTGTCAGAGCTGTATTAATTTTCGGATACCAGAAGAAATCACTGGGGGTCCATATCAGGCGAGTAAGGAGGATGGAGTCCAGGGCCATGTGCCTGGCGGCCAAAAATATTTTCTTCTTCTGGTCGTCCGCGCGCAATCGCAGCACAAATTTCGCCGAGATTCGCCGCATCTGCAAGGAATATCCTAAACAGTACTTAATTGGTCATCGTTGAAGATTTTACTAATTTCTGCGCGTTTTCTTCTGTGAGGCTTTTGGATGAATGACTCTGAATGATCACTGTCTTCAACCGAATTTTTCCCTCTTTTGAATTCGTGCGTTTCTGATGTAGTGTTACCGAGTTTGAATGAAAACTTAATCTAGATCCATTGTGGTAGCCATTAGAAAGTCGAGGATCGCACTTAACATGCAAAAAAAAAACACACACACATTTTGAGGAGCAACGCAAATGGATAGGGCTGCAAAACTTACTAGACTGGCTCAGATAGCAACGCTACTACAGCGCCTAGCGGCTGAAAGTGTCTAGCTGAACACTAAGCCCCTCGTGGAATATACAAACCCAATCAGAGAATCTGCATCGTCAACATATATTGTATAACTGGGGCCCATCCTGCCTCCTATTCAGTGGGTACCGGCGCTCTTTTCCGATGGCAAAGTGGCTGGAGCGTGGGGTTAACCTCTCCCTCCATGTAACGAGGTTAGGGATTAATGGATCTATAGCTCTACTTCCCGTATATGCCTTCATGGCGTGGAGAGGGAACACTTTACCTTTACCATGTTAGAGCAGGCATTGGAAAAGAAGTCCTTCAACTCTCAATTTTTGACGCACGAGTAACGAATTATTAAAAACTGGAATTATTGTCTAGAAGTTGCAACTACTACGTGTTTGTTTGGTTCTCTAAATTTGTCCTCTGTGTACGGATTACATGCTGAACACTATCTGTTATTTTGGATACTAACGTGGCCATTTAAGTAATTCATCTATCAGATAAGTTTGCGGTGGATCGACTTTACCACTTTACACTGTTTCACAGAACCGGCTACAAAACTGTGCTGTCGTAACAAAACTTTATAGTTTTTGCACGACTAAATTTGTTTGATTTCAAACGAAACACTTTTCCGGCTGCTTCTGGAGTACAGATTAATTTCATACGACGATTTCCTTGGGTAGCGGCCTAAAAGGATTTTCATGGACATGCTTGAACGCACAGCAGTATCCAGTGTCTCTTCCGAAAGAAGGCATAGTTATCGTTTTTCTTTTCTTCTTCTTTAAAAGGGACCTGTTCGAAATTTGTTTATGAGTCGGCAAATTTTTGAGTTAGAAGGAATTAAAACACCGGAAATCCGACTTATAAATTATCTGCGACAATTTGTTGGATTCTTCCTTACGTAATTTTCCGCTAGGAACTATAAGCCCTCCATGCTGCACTGTACTTAAATTCACGGACCGCAAAGAGTTTGCACTTGTTATACCCAGCATATAAAACTGAACTGCCTTCCGATAACGCAGTGTAACCGTACACGCTGTGATAAAAGAGCCGGGAAGGAGTCATGCTGTATCTGATAAAGTTGCCGTCTGCGTTTGAAAGTAGAATGTGTTCGGACACTCGTTACTTGCCGTTCTCAGTCCTAGCTGCTAGTTAGGAAAGTTCTGGATAGAACTGCATATGTAGTTTGATTGTGGGGTGTTTTCTTTGTATGTGGTTATTTCCAGTGCACCAGGTTCCTTGAATTTTAAGTTGCATTAGGTATTTTTATAAAGCATGTTTATCACATTCTAATACTCTTCCTTTAATTTTGTATAATAACATGCCATCAAAAATATAAATCCCTGCCATATTTTACACAATTTTGTCATCTTCAGTATTGCATCCTGATACAAACCAGACTACTGAGAGTTTAGCATTACGTTACTGAGTGCAAGTAATATCTTTTATGACTGATTATAATTACCTCTCATACCTTTGACATTTATATCAGTGTTTCAGCCGCGCATTTGAAGATATAAAACTGGTATAGAAGAAGTTCTTCCCTGTGTGAAGCTGAAAATTACAGTGTTCTTGCTTTTGATAGAAGTGAAGATTTTTTAAAATGTTTATTCCTGGTTAAATTCTATAAATATAGCACACTAGAATAAGGCCAGTTACATTTCAGCTGCTAATATTGGTGCACAAGAAGTTTGTACACTAATTTTATTTGTACGTCTTCCATGCTGGAAAGTATACAAAATGTTGAAGAGTGTTAAAGGTTTAAGTCACCTTAAGCAGCAAATATGCCCCTGTAAATTTATGTACATGTGTTTCATAAAGAAGCGCCTGCACTTGATTCTGAATTTTGTTTCGAGTATTATTTTGTCATATGTGTTCAAATTTTACATCAAGAAGTTCTGAACTCATTGTGTCTGAACTATTCAGGGAATTGAAGTCAGAGTTGCACTAAAACAAAACCCTGATATTTCTCCTAAAATTGATATACACCTACAGCCAAACATAACTCCTCTCACAGTCCTACACCACACACCATATATGGGCCTGATCCATTTGGATCAAGGCGGAATAGATGTTTGTACCCCCTGTTCAACAAAAGTCAAGCTGCTTGAAATTCTCTAAGTCCCGAAATGGAAGTCACATGACGTACAGTTGCCATCATAATTCGAGTCGTTTTACTTTGCCCATATTTGTTCATTCGTGACGTTTCTTCCGTGTGGCCTTCTAGTAGACAATAACACATTTTAAAAAATGTGCGTTTTTAAACTGATTACACCAATTATAGTGGTTATGAAAACCAAATTGCTCATTTTTAATAATAATAAAATCAAAAGTAATGAAGAGCTAATGTTGGTTATTTTAGACTGTACTTTGCTGTATGATCAAAATGATGGATGGACTGTGCCTTACCCCTATTTAATGGTGTGTTGTAAGAATATTTATTCACATGCCTAGTTTTAGTCCCATTCGAGCACGAACCCTCTATATCAGAATGTCGGTAAACAAAGCAAATTACGGAAAAATAGCAAATATCTGCGTCACCCGCATTTCTAACCCTGCCAGTGGAGCGAAGATAACTTTTGAAACATATAATTAAGTAATGGATGCGTTACTGCATAGTTTAGTTGAGTGTTTGTGAGTATAAAACATATTCAAAAAAATTATACTGACACTGATTTTTAATGCTGTCGGCGGGTACCAATGTGGTTTGTTTCCGAAGAGTATTGCTATCACGCGTTAACGCGCGTGGCTACCTCCGGGTGCGACAAACAACCACCCTTCCGCAACATCTATCTGTGGCAGCAGAGCTAGCAAGCCACACGCCTTGGAAAATTAGTGACACTTAATTCATGTTGTAACTTCAAATTAAGCGAATGTGTTGGTGTCTTTGGTTAATATATACGCGGCGTGATTGTAATTAATGGAAGATAGAGAAACGCCACGAATGCGCAAATATGGGCAAAATAAAACGACTCGAATTATGATGGCAACTGTACGTCACGTCACTGCCTGCGCGGGACGTACGAAGTATCAGGCCGCTTGATTTTTGTTGAACAGAGTGTGCACAAGTAATAATTACAACGCAGACCTAATACAAATTTAGCCATTTTAAAAACAACCTGTCTTATTACTGTTTTACCTACATTGTATCTATGTACATAATTTTAACCTAAACCTGTAAAGTTCTGTGCTATCGATACCATAACAGATTGTTTATTGTGACCTAACTGATTGTTGTATCTGTGGTAGACGCCACTGACTAGCCCAACCACCTATCCAGGAAATGTAAAGTCCTAGCACCACAACCTCATAAATCCTGACACATCAGTTGCGAGTGCACTTTAAAACGGCAACGGAAGCATTAAAAGTGAGACGCGAGACATTCCTGCAGTAAGCAGGCGGCCGGCTGCAGCAATTGTACGCACCTATAGAAATAAAATGTTTTGTGCACAAATAATTGCGCGTGTGTGTCTGATGATTTGTACCGTTATCACCATATGTTTCAAAGAAATTTTGGTGTCATCTGCCTGAAAATGGCGAGATAACAGCGCGGATATATGTAGGAGCCGTGTAAAAAATGGTATGCATAAATTATAGCACAGTGTATTTGTTGGTGTTACATGAGTTACTGACTATATATTCGAGAATTGGAGTCTGTGAAAGATATTTGGGCGTAACCCAGAAGAAGTAGCAGGAGGCTGGAGAAAATTGCTTCATGATTTGTACTACCCACCTAATATCAATCGTGTCATCGATTCAAGGTGGATAAAATGGGCGCAGTATGTGGCAGGTATGGGAAAGAAGATAAATGGTGACAGGGTTTTGGTGCGGAAGTGTGAACGAAACAGTCTGCTTGGAAGACCTAGGCGCGGATTGGGGGAGATAATATTATATGGATCTTATGGAAATGGAATTTGAGGGTCGGGCTGAATTCGTTTGTCTTAGGATTGGGTCAGGTGGCAGGCTACTGTGAACTTGATACTGAACCTTTTGGTTCTATAAAATGCGGAGAATTCCTTGGGTAGATGGGGAATACTTGGCTTCTGAAAAAGGTCTCAGCACCACCCAGTGAGTGAGTTTGCGCCGAAATAAAGCTACTTACAGAAAATGAAATGAGGCTTTTTGTTGTGATTTTAATAGGGAAGCCCATCATACAGCTGTGACATTCATACAAGGATCACTTTTGCATGCGTGCTTACATACATGCATACATACACATATATACATCTACACGGGCGCACACGCACATACACACACACACACACACACATATGAATTCATTCCATGGATCTGTAAGTGTGTCACATAGACAAACGGATGTGGCACAAGTCATAAATACATAAATATACACAATTTTTACTGTTTAAAAATACTATAAACATTTTACCGAACAGTATTATAGATCATCTTTACAGATGAATATTCATCTACTTAGTAAAAGGAGTGTATATGTAAGTACTTTCTTAACACGGCTATAAATTTTGCCTTGTTATTTTTTAGGATTGTCAGACTAGGTGACAAGTTGTTGAAACTTTTTATGCCAGCATAAACTGTTTTTTTTTAGAAGATAGATAAGCATGTGGTCTATGAAGATGATGCTTATTCATTGTATTAATATTGTGTATAGATAAATTTGTTTGAAAATTTTCTTTAATACTGATAATGAAGTTCAGTAATGAAAGTATATATTGGCATGGAATAGGTAGAATCCCCAATTGTTTAAATAGACTTTACGTGAGGTTCTAGTTTGTGCACCAGCCAAAATTCTGACGATTTTCTTTTGTAAAGTGAAAACATTTCCACTGTTGGAAGAGTTACCCCCCTAAAAAGTATTCCATATTTTACAATAGAATGAAGTTATCCATAGCAAATTTATTTTTGATTGTTAATGTGACTGATATGGACCATTGACCTATTGGCATAACATGCCCCACGAAACTTAGGAATCATTTGTTCAATGTAGTTCTTCCAATTTAGATTGTTATCATTTTGTAAACCAAGAAATTTTGTATTTGCCATCCCTTCATAACCAATATGTAATGCAGAATGTGTTGAATTCATTGTTATAAATTTAATTATATTCATTTTAGCTAAATTGAGAACTAAATTGTTAGCAGCAAACCATTTAATCATATGAGAGAGAACTAAATTTGACACTGAACAGAAATCTTCAAAATTTCTGCTTGAAATTATGTCATCATTATCGTCAGCAAATAATACTGGTTCTGATACAGTAGCCTGTTTATTTTCAGGGGAAGGTTATTATGAACAATAGAGGCCGTAGCATTGATCCTAGGGGAATGCTATGTTTCAGTGTACCCCAGTAAGAGACAAAATTTTGAGCTTTATTAGATGATTTTACTTCAACTTTCTGTATTTTGTTAGTCAAATTGATCTGAACCAGTCTTCATATACTCAAATTCTGTAAAAATGTAATTTAGCTAGCAGAATTTGATGATTCACGCAATTAAAAGCGTTTGCCAAATCACAGTAAATTCCTCCAATATGCATTTTTTAACCAATAGACTGTTAGTCTGATGGCAACATTTGCATTTGATATCCTTTTCCAAAAGCTATTTTCTTCTGTGACCAGTATGCTGTTAGTATGCAGATGTTGGCATGATATACTGTGCATAGTTTCTCGAATACCTTAGAAAAAACAGTTAATAATGAAGTAGGCCTGTAACTTGTAATGTTAGTAGGCCTGCTAAAGCAGACAAAGGTAGAACCATGGTTATTATAGACAAAAATACACTGAAACACAAAGTTGATACTTTCATACAAGAAAAGCACATAATACTTTTGGGTGAAGATCCTACTGAACCCTTCCAAAGACATATTCAACAAACAATAAAAAAATGTGACATATTGATAGACAAACGCATAAACAAACACCTAATACAAATAAAAACCATCAGAACCTAAACTCAGCGCCTAGTTCAAAATACGCAAAGACAATAAACCCATTAGACCCGTGATAAACATTTCACATGCACCATCTTACAAAGTTGCCAAACATCTCAACAAAATACTCAGCACATTAATAGAATTGCCATATACATATACAGGGTGCAGCAGAATGGACTCCCATATTTCAAAGGGTAATAAAAACCGAACGAAAGAAGCTACAGAAAAAAAAAGCTGTATATTTTCGAAAAGTACTTACAATCTAGTTTTACCCCATTAGGTTTTGAAAATAACATCACTCAGGTGGCGGCCGTTATTCGCGATGCACTGCCGAAGTCGTTCTCTAAAGTTTTCCATCACTATGTTGGTCATCTCTGGGGGAATGGCGGCACCTTCCTCACGAATAGCGTCCTTAAGTGCTTTGAGGGTTTGAGGCCGATGTTTATAAACCTCGGCCTTGAGGTATCCC
>Ga0136643_10001812_pt1 | contig 26818 bp, 33 predicted proteins | sample TergutLab28metaG_FD_96883 | JGI IMG/M metagenome (GOLD analysis project Ga0136643, IMG submission 96883) | Labiotermes labralis P1 segment gut microbial communities from Petit-Saut dam, French Guiana - Lab288 P1 (version 3) (version 3) | ecosystem: Host-associated > Arthropoda: Insects >... | reverse complement strand
GTTCGACGAAACCGATATTGAACGGCTGATACAAACGCGGAACGAGCGCGACGACAACCTCGCTTGGCTGTACGATACAATCAGCCTGCCGCAGACAGCCGCCAAAATCCGCGAAGATTACACTGAGGCTCTATCCACGTTCTACAAGGATGAAAACTGCCTGCTCGTAATCGAAACTCTTGACGGCGAATACGCCGGAGAACTTCAAGTGTGGTATACAAAACGCCCCGAGATGTACTTCATCTTCGGGGTATACATCCTTGAAAAGTTCCAGGGCAAAGGCTTGGGCAAGGACGCACTTAAACTCCTGCTCGACTATTACTTCAACGAAAAAGGCTACAACAAAGCCGAAGCGCACGTATACGGCTTCAACCCGGCCTCACAGGCCTTCCACGCAAAATTCGGCTTCACGCACGAAGGCACTCTGCGCGGCAGACTTTACTCGCGCGGCAAAGCTAACGATGTCCACATCTACGGCCTCTTGGCCGATGAATTCAACACACGTTATGACCATAACTCGTGGCATAAATAACTATCATTTATATTGAAGGGTCGGGCATGGAAGCTCGACCCTATGTTTGTAGGGCGCGACGACCCCGGCGCACCGCATATGGATTACGTTAAATCGTCCATAACAGATGGCATGCCTTTGTATTGGTGATTAAAGTGGCGCAAATACTGTTCCTTATTTTCGAGCATGTTATCTTTGTCGTGAAATACCTCTATCATAAGTAACGAGGCAAGCCGAAACCCGCATATGAACGATTCGTAGCTGTAATACTGTTTTTCATGAGTGTTCGCTTCCAGCAGCGCGTCCAATAGCTTTTGTCCATCTTTGTTCAGCACGCCGTCAAGCTGTTTTTGCAACTTGTCATGTTCCTGTTGATAGTGTTCCCTCAACGGGAAATCGAGCAATTGCCGCTTGGTTAAGTCCAGATTTTCGTTAAACAGATTTATCAGCGTTGAATACATACAAAACCATCCTTTCATTAATAGTTTTGCAAAATACTTGAAGGACGGTTACTAACATGATACAACAATTAACATTCAAGCCGCAAGCCTTCTAAAACAAGGGCTTGCGGCTTTTTTGTTACTAGCTTGTCACTTGTTCTGTGTACAGCGGAACAAAATCAATCCAGCAATTCAATAGCTGCTTTCAGTTCTGCAATAGTTTTGTGAGTATAAATTCGTTCGCCAACATCTTTTGATTTATGACCCATCAGCAAATCCATACAGCGTTTATTTGCCCCTGCTGAATCAAGGCGGCTTCTAAATGTATGTCTGCACTCGTGCGGCGTGTGTTCGAGGTTGAGAGCTTTCATCACTTCATGCCAGTGAGTGTAGTAAGTGCCGGTTACGATTTTCTTTCCATTATATTCAAAAATATATTCCCCGCCAGCTTCAACACGTTTTCGGATTATAGGTATGATGCGGCTATGAATTGGAACAAGTCTGTTCTTTCCGGCTTTTGTTTTTCTACCACCCTGAATTGTGCCTTGTTCGAGGTTTACATTGCATGTTCGTAAGTCAAGTAATTCGGAAATCCGAAAACCCGTATACATAAAGACAAGAATCGAATCGACCCACGGCATATCGGCAATGTTCCAAAGTTGTTCGATTGCTTCATCTGCGAATGGTGTTTTGCTTGTTTCGGGTATTGGTTCGGATGTGAGCAAATCGGAGTAACAGCGATTCACAATATCCAACTCAAGAGCAAATCTATCAAGATGGCGCAAGAGGTTTTTAATCGCCCCCTGTGTCGAATACGTATACCCACAATTATCAATGCACTCTTGCATGTGAAAAGACTTAACTGTCTTGTACTTCATTTTGTGAAGTGGCTTACAGTGGTGATATGCCGAAAATAACGATGCTTGATTTGATTTTCCGAGCTTGAAAGCCTTCTTCTCTTTCCACAATTCAAAAAGTTCAGTAAAGGTGGTTTTCGCTACATCCACATCCCACGGTTCATTGTTGAATTGAGCAAGTGCAATCATACCGGCTTCGCGGGTCGGGTAGTAACCAACGGTGTTGTAAATGGGATGACCTTTGGGATTCCAACCTATGGTTTTTCGTACAACGTAGGGATTGCGGCGGTTGCCTGAAAGTTTGGCGACTGTACCGTAACCGTTTGGATTCTTAATACTCGCCGCCCCCTCTCGAAAACACACGACAAACCGTTTTATCAATCCGTTTGATAATTGTGTTGGATTTCAAAGCTCTGTTCACTTGCCTTGAAAATTCGATGTGTGTTAGGGGCTGCACGGCTTTACTTTTGCAGTAATCACAGTAAGCTTTGTAAACTATGCTTGACGCTATGCCGTTTATATCGTCAATCTCTTTTAAGAAATCATCGATTGTACTATCTACGGTTTGAGTTGTAGGATGGACGCGCTCTTTACGCTTATTAAGCCCTGCCGAATAACCCTTATAATACTCCAACTTGCGGATAGCTTCATCGCAAGTTCTCGCATAATCGAGCATGGAAGCTCTCTTGACATATCGCTTTTCAAGTAAGCCGTTTCTAATTTTGGTTAAATCGTTTATGAGAGCATCCACGGATAGCAGCTCCTTTCATTGTATTACGGTTTCCCGTGACCGCCTCTGTCGGCGGTTTCGATTGATAACCATTCAATCATCTTCAGACGGGTTCTAGTCTAATCTTGTCAAGCTCTTTCTATAACAGTAATTCGGTGTGGAGTAATTTAAGTCATCTACTACTGCTACAGATATTCTGTTACTGTTGGCTTTCTCGGTTGCCCGTGCTTTTTGTGTCGCTGTATCGATAGTACCTGTATGATTTTCTATCCATACACCTTCAACAATACCGTTATCTTCCTTGTAAACAACGATTAACGAATATCTCATCTATAGAATCCCCCTTCTTAGCAGTAAGCGGATATATCAACCCATTTACCAGCTTCTAAATCGAGAACCAACGGTATGATATCGTCAAGTTCAATTAGAAGTTCCTCAATCCACGCTTCGAGTGTTTCAAAACCTTGCCCTTTGCCGATAGTGTCAACGTAGCTGTCATATTTTGAACCTGACAGGCATGTTGGCTTTTGGGCGTGGAGTTTGGCTCGGACTGTGCCGTTGTCGTAGAAACGTTGTTCTAAATTTGTAACTTTTTTCATAGTGGTTGCTCCTTTCTTTGCTGATGGAACTGTAACTGTGAAATCAAGAATCGCATCGTTCTCAAAATTTAATACTTCTTGGCTAGTTTTCATTGTGGTTGCTCCTTTCAGGTTGTTGGAGACGGGCTTGCTGCCCCCGCTTCGGTTTTAGTTTATGCTATTTCCAAAAGCCCTGTAATTCCCATTGTTTGCCGTGTTTCTTCAACTGACAACCAAACCGTTTTGTTGTTCCAATCACGGATAACGCTGTTATAAACGTGTCCGTTTTCGCATATCGTCCCGCCGACGCTGTATTGCTTCATAGGGCTTTTTATGCCGTAAACTTGTATTTTCGCTTCAAAGTAGCAAATGCCGTCTTCAATCCTTAATTCCACCCCTTCGCTCATTGCGAAGCCGCCGTCGGTCTTGATGAAGGTTTCAACCCATTTTTGTGCCTTGCGCCCGATAATTCCTTTAATCATGTTTTTGTATGTCATTGCATCCGTCCCCTTTCGCTTTGTATACTCTTGTTGTCAATAGTATACTTCGTAATTACGAATATGTCAAGAGGGTTTTGAAAAATAATTCGTAAAATAGAAAAACCGCCTGAAGGCGGTTTTTAGAAGGTTCTATGTTTTAGTTCAGTTAAATACGATAGGGCAATTTGTAGAAATTGCTTTGAAAATTTTCTCGTCTACTTCAAGGAGGCTTCGTCTACCGTCATTAAACTGAATCGCTATATGGTAGAGACTTTTGTTTTTAGCAGTCAGAACGCCCGCTAAAGCACCAACAGCACCTAACAAAGCACCGCCAACAATACCACGTACAACCCCTGAAGCAGCACTTTTTTGATGTTCATCAGTGATAACTTCGTAAGTTGCAACAGTTTTCTTGTTTAATTTTACAGTCTTGAATCCACCAACTGAAATTAATACAACATCGCCAGATGAGGCAATGGCTCTACCTTCATAATCACCAGCTAAAACTTGGTTTCTTGCATTTGCCATAACAGACACCTCGTTATATGTATTTGCTTCATTATAAAGCGTAACTTATTCTTTATCAAGATTAATTTTTCACTTCGATTTGCTTCACTAAAGGTTCTAGGTTTTCAATCAGTGTCTTGTACTCCACATTTCCTACGAACTCAAATTCACCTTCGTACTTCTTAACTTCATTGTAAAACGCCACGATGTGTTTAGATTTAGCCTTTTCAGTCTTTAAGGAATCGACTTTCTTAAAAAGCCTCTCATAAGCCTGCACTAGAAGCCGTGGTTTTTGACTATTTACAAATTTCAGAAAATCATCACTGGTAATTTTTATATCGGGTACAGAAATTCCAGCTTCCTTAGCTTGACGTAAAGTGAAAATTTTTCTCATTCCGAACTCTTTTCTATAAAAGAAAGTTTCAAAATTAATTGTCGTTGCGATTAAGTCCATGCAATCTTTTAACATCTTAATATCGTTTTGAGCATTAACCAACGTGTATACTCGTCGCATGTCATCGAGAATGTGTTGTGGTGTAGGTGTAGATGTACTTGTAACTTTCACTTCAAATAAAGGTTTATTGACTTCTAAAATGTCCACAATGATTTCTTCAGGTGACTCTTCGGCAATTTCTAATGTTTGTTTATCAACATGTGTTTTTGATTTTTTTCTCAATACCACCATAGGGAGTAAACCTAAAATAGACATAATAAGAGCAACAACTGCAATTTCAACTTGTCCATCTGCTATAGAAAGCAAAAATCCCAAAAAGAAAAAAGCGAACCAAATTATCCCAATAACTTTTAGAATCATTCTAAATACGTTCATTTGGCATGTCCTCGCTCTTTCAATTCAAATGTAAACACTATGCTTCAAGAGGAAAATCAAATTTTACATTCTCTTGCTGATAGATTTCTATTGCTTTATATAAGGTATCTAAGTCTACATCGCAATATTCGGCTACTTCACAATCCGTTTTGCAATGGTTGTCAAAAGCTCTTTGAATCTCATTTTTTGGAATGAGGTATTTTATTGCCCATCTTTTGGCTTTTGCTTCATGCTTCAAACGGTTACTTCGAGCAATCGGACTATTTGCAGTTGCTTCAATTAAATATAGGCTATGAGTTTCAAAGTGTCCTATTTCCTCGGCAAAAAGCAAGATTTTTTCGATGTCATTCTGAATGTTTGGCTTGTCCAATAAAATGGCTTTATATTCAGAAACACCGTCTAATTCATGATAGCAAGCGGCTTTTTTTGTTTTACTAAATGTAAAGTTATGTATATGTATATCGCGTTTATACGCTAAATTTTCGAGATGTTCAAGTTTTGTTAACAATCCACGTCACCTCTATTTGTTGCTTCTTTGAGATTTGATAAAATTGGCGAATTCAGCTAGTTTATCAACTTCACCTTGTGTTAAATCTTCAAATTCACCCCGATGAAAAGCAACTTTAACATTTTTTAGTTCATCAGGAACTGTTAACTCTGTTGGGTTTATTTCTTGCCCTGTGAGCAAGTAGTCTGTCGAAACTCCAAAAAAGTCAGAAAGTTTTTGGAGGTTTTTGTTTGTAGGTATGCTTCTGCCTTTTTTATAGTCGCTCAAAAGACCTTGTGACATACCTGTTGCTTTTGAAACATCACTCGCGGTGACAGACATTTTATCGAGCAGTTCAGTAAAAATGTCTTGAAATCCCCTGTTCACGGTAACACCTCATCTCTATTTCGCATTTACGAAATATTTTTCAAATTCTTCTTGACATGTTCGTAATTACGAAGTATACTATTGACAATAAGGGTAGACAAAACCGAACCCTAGTTAAAAACTGGGTTTAGTTGGGAAAAGTATACTATTACGCCTAAGATAAGTATACCTTTCCCAACAAATGATGTCAATACTAGGATTTGGTTTTCCTTAAAAATTTGTAGAGGGGTGAGGATAAATGTTCCAACGTGGAAGGCGTGGAAGTCAAGAACCGCCCGAATGGGGCTTAGATGCAGAAACTAGGTTGAAGCGTTTGGGATTGACGAAAAGAGAGCTTGCAGAAATGCTCGGCGTTAATTATCAACACATGAATGGCTGTATCACAGGAAATAGAACCAGTCCAGCAATGGAAGCAAAGGTTCTGAACAAAATTAAGGAACTTGAGGGGGTGGCGTGATGTTCGACAACAAAGCCTTCAAAGCTCTACTTCAGCAAAAATCCATAAGACAAGCGCAACTAGCGAGGATGACAGGTATTCCACGAAATTCAATAAATAGCTGGCTTCAAGGAGTACATCAACCAACGCCCGCACGAATCAAGCTGCTTGCAGATACGCTGGGCGTACCAGTAGATTCGCTCATTGTAAAGGAAGTTTCCGATACCATTGAATCTGAACCAAAGCGGAAACCAAAGTTATGTTTTTGCCCGAATTGCGGTGTAGATTTGAAAGGTATAGCAGGATGAACCTATTTCCATTCCAACGCAAAACCCTTGACGATACCGCTACCTTCAACCGTGTAGCGTACTATTACGACATGGGTTTAGGGAAAACGTACATCGGCAGCGAGAAAATGAAAGAGTTAGCCGAAGGTGTGAATCTAGTGGTTTGTCAAAAATCAAAAGTTGGCGATTGGATTGAGCATTTTGAAGTCCATTATCCCGATTATGCGATTTTTGACCTCACGGATAAAAAGCAGCTTGAACAGTTCATGGATGTGTTCAACCGCTATGGCGAATTCGGCGGTAACATCATCGGAGTTATAAATTATGACTTGATTTTTCGCCGCAAGCGACTTCACCATCTTATAGAATTTACTTTGATGCTGGATGAATCGAGCTTGATTCAAAATCCAACTGCAAAGCGCACACAGGCTGTTTTGAAAATGACCCCTGCAAATGTGATTTTGCTATCCGGCACACCTACAGGTGGAAAGTACGAAAATCTTTGGAGTCAGCTTCAGCTATTAGGTTGGAATATCAGTTTGAAAGCGTTTGAACAAAACTACGTTAACTGGAAGAAGATTGAGGTTGGCGATTCTGTTCACAAAGTCGTTGACAAAGACAATCCGTACAAAAACGTGGAGCGACTGAAGCGCAAGATGCGGGAGCATGGCGCGGTATTCATGAAAACTGAAGAAGTCCACGAGTTGCCCGCTCAAAACTTTGCTGAAATCAAAGTTAAGACAACGAAGGAGTACCGCAAGTTTCAGAAAACAAGCATCATTACAGTGTGTTCAGATGGTTCGGGCGAATTCGTAGATGATAGCGATTTTTGGGGAACAGATGCAAGACCGCGGGTTACGCTGGTTGGCGATAGCATTTTGAGCAAACGTATCTACTCCAGGATGTTATGCGGACATCTTAACAAGGACAAATTAGATGCGTTTCAAGATTTATGCCAATCCACAAATGACCGTTTAATTGTTTTCTATAACTTCAATGAAGAACTGGAAGCCCTGAAGAAGATTTGCACAAAGCTGGAACGCCCCGTGTCTGAAATTAGCGGACACAAGAAGGATTTGACTGCTTATAAGAATTACAGCGATTCCATAACGCTAATCCAGTACAAAGCAGGCGCAAGGGGTGAAAACCTGCAACTAGCTAACAAAATCATATATTTTACGCTGACCGATGAAGCAGAACTGTTTATGCAGTCATTGAAGCGTACTCACCGCATTGGGCAAGAAGAACCTTGTTTTTACTACATCCTACTATGCGAAAACAGCATTGAGGATAAAGAAATTCTACCTACACTCGAAGTAAGGGAGAGATATACAGATGCGCTTTTTGAAAAATAGATGGGTTCAGTGTACAGCCGTATTTATACTCTTGACCCCTATCGTTTTCCACCTTGCATATTTGGAGCGTGGTTATTCGGCAATAGGCGGCGAAGTTGTATTTCCGTTTATACCACTGATAGTTTGGATGTTCGCCAAAACAATTAAGGACGTGATAAATAATGATTAAGTGCGAAATTATGCCAGTTTGTGAGGAAAACAATTTTGAAGGTTGCTGTGAATCCTGCCCTGACAACGAAGGTTGCGATGTGAGATGTACCGATACATCCACCAACTGCAACAATGCCATTTTTGAGGGAACAGACCTCGAAGTTTTCAAGAGCAAATCAGCGGTGATTATAGCCAGCATTGCCGACCTTGTGAAGCAAAAGGCTACAATCGAAGAAGCAGAAAAACACATGCGAACCCAACTTGAAGCTGCGATGCTGGAACACGGGGTTGAAAAAGTTGACCATGAGATTCTAAAAATCAGCTACATCAAGCCCACAACCCGAACCAGCGTTGACAGTACGAAGCTAAAAGCAACATACCCGCACATTTATGATGAGTGCGCCAAAACAAGCAACGTGAAGGGGTATGTCAAAATTGAGTTGAAAGGAGCGAAATAACTATGTGTCGAATGATTCGATACGATATTCGCGGATATTCTCTTGATGAAAGCGGTAGCGTTATAAAAGCAGTTCGTGTACGAGGTTTGATTAAGGACAGCCGTACGCTGCTAGGTGATATTATGCGCCGCCATCCGGAACTTCGTTCAAATTCAGACAGAATTCATTTTGATAGGTGGGTGGCGTAGATGAGTAAACAAGCTATAGATGCGAAGCGTGGAACTATGTTCATGTTAGAGCCGGAACGCTTGACCCTGGTTTATGACAAAGCTCATCCATTGTATGACCCTCGTGTCGAGGATGAACCGCCCGAATCCATGATTTCCAACATTGCAATGAATGGCGTGTTAGAGCCGGTTATTGTACGTAAGAACGGCAATGCAATTGAGGTTGTGGCTGGGCGTGGGCGCACGAAGGCAACGCTTGAAGCAAATCGCCGCCTTGTTGCTGAAGGTAAGCTGCCTATATTCATACCTTGCATTCTCAAAGGTGGTACAGATGCCGACCTGTTCGGAATCATGGTATCAGAAAATGAAATCCGGCGCGAAGATACGATGATTGTAAAGGGCATGAAAGCCCGAAAGTTACTTAATCTTGGTTATTTACCGCAACAAATAGCTGTTACCTTCGGAGTAACCCGCCAAGCAGTAGATAATTGGTTAGCTGCCGATGAACTACCGCAAGAAATCAAAGATGCGGTTGAATCCGGCGAAATCAGCGCAACCGCTGCCGCAGAGCTGGCAAAGGGCGGACAGTCCAAAGATGAGCAAGTAAAGCAATTCGAGGACTTGAAGAAAGAAGGCAAAAAGCCCACAGTTCACAACGTCAGCGCAAACCCCAAAGTCAAGCGGCGCAAAGAAATTCAAGCCCGATACGATGAAATGTATTCGCTGTTATTGCGTAAAGAGAAACCATCAGGATACAAGGCAGACCATACCGAAGGATACCTTGACGCTTTAGAATGGGTGCTGGGCGAAGATGAGGAAGAAGCGGAAGATGGGGCGTGAGCGATGGAAGCAGCTTGAACGCCACCCACAATATGAAATCAGCAGCATGGGGCGAGTTCGCAATATTCTAACCGGCTATACCCTCAAAAATTATGATGACGGCAAAGGTTATTTACGGGTAAAGCTGGGTCGTTCAAATTGCAGAGTTCATATTTTGGTCGCTGAAGCCTTTATCCCAAATCCTGAAAACAAGCTGTTTGTCAACCATAAAAAAGGTAAGAAGCACGATTGCAGGGCTTCACAACTTGAATGGGTAACGCAAAGCGAAAACATGAAACACGCTTGGGATAGCGGCTTGCGTTCAAGGGGGTTAAAACATGCAAGATGATTCACTTTACAGTGATTATCGGCAATTTGCCAAAGAACGACACAAAGAGCGGGTTGCTAAAAACAGCGATAGAGTTAAGTTTGCCATTGAGCAGTTGAAAGCAAACGATATTGAATTCACCTTGAAAAATGACAGTATCGGACATTTCCATTGTCGCCGTAAGTCAGATGATGCGCTAATCCAGTTTTGGGCGGGTACGGGTAAAATTCTTGGATACGAGAATCGGCGCGGCATTCACAATCTCATTAAAGTTTTGAAAAGGTGAAATTATGACAGAAAAATCATTTGAAACCCAAATCCGCAAGTTTCTTAAATCCGAAGGTTGCTACTGTTTCAAAGTTTGGGGCGGTGGGCTACAAAAGTCAGGAATCCCCGATTTGCTCATATGCGTAAACGGTTACTTCGTAGCTGTTGAGGTGAAAGGCGAAAAAGGTAAACCGTCCGAATTGCAACTTCATAACATCGCAGAAATCAAAAAAGCTGGCGGCAATGCAATGGTTTTATATCCGAAAGATTTTGAGGAATTCAAACAATTAATTCACTTGTTGAAAGGGCGGTGAGCGGATGGGGATGGGTCAAGAACTGCTAGATGACTATCGTTTTGAATTTGAACATGGTTTGCCAATGCCTGGTTTTGATATTCCTTGTTCAAAAGCAGCAGTTAAACCGAAAGTAGCAAATGCAAACACCCAATACAAGCAATATAGTTATTCAAGAGTAGATACTTTCAAGCAATGCCCGTACAAGTTCAAATTGCGTTATCTCGATGAAATCAAAGCCATTCCTTCGGATGATGCCGACAATGCGCTTGTCTTGGGAACAGCACTTCATACAGGCATTGAAAAAGGCATACCGGCAGCGATAGGCGAATATTTCAACGCTTTTCACATCATCACTGACCGCCCTTATTGGAAAAGCGAAGCCGGTAACTGGAAATACGTTAGTGACCATATTACGGAACAAATCAAGTTGGAATACCTAATTGCCAAAGCAAGAGCGATGCTGCCGCAGGGAATCCACGAATTGCAAATCATAACTTCGGATTTTATCGGGTATGTCGATTTGCTTGTACCAACTGGCGAACCGAACGAATACGACCTTTACGACTTTAAGTACACCAAAGACGGCAAACGGTATAAAGAATCGGAGCAACTGCATTTGTACAAATATTTTCTCGAACAGCAAGGAAAACGCATCTGCAGCCTTAATTATCTGATTATTCCAAAAATCAAGATGATTAAAATCGGGAAAACCGAGGATTTGACCGATTACCGGCAAAGGGTAATCGCCGAACTGCAAGGCGTTGAACCTTACTTCATGGAAGTTAATTTCGATTACAGAAAAGTCGTTGGCTTCCTTCTCAATATCAAACGCATTCAGGAAACTAAGGAATACACCAAGTTTGAAACAAGGCTTTGCGATTGGTGTGAATATCAACTTTATTGTCAGAAAGGAATTGATTACATGCTTACATTACCGGCAAACAAGCCCAGCAAGCAAACCCGCAAGAAGAAAACTCTTTGGCTCTATGGCGAACCGTACACGGGGAAAACGACTTTTGCAAGTCAGTTTCCAAATCATTTGTTCCTTACAACGGACGGCAATATTCGAGAGTTAATGACCTATGCTGCCGATGAAACGCCGCCGGCGGTTGAAATCAAAGACGTTGTTACAGTCGAAGGGCGAATGACAAAGCGAAAACTGGCTTGGGAAATATTCTGCGATGCTGTTGTAGCTCTTGAAACGCAAGAAAACCCGTTCGACACAATCGTTTTAGACCATTTGGGCGAACTATACGACCATTGTCGCCTGTTTATCTTCGACCGTGAAGGTATAAAGCATGAAACCGAAGAAGGTTACGGCAAAGGTTGGGATATTGTCAGAACCGAATTTTTGACAACGATTAAGCGAGTTGTCAATTTGGATTATGAAAACATTATCCTAATCAGCCACGAAGATAGAACGAAGGACATAACCCAAAAGAGCGGTGCGAAAGTTACGGCTATCAAGCCGAAGATGCGCGATGCTTTCCTGTCAAACATTGCGGGTATGGTTGATATGACTGCCCGTACCCTTGCCGAAGATGGCAAACACACCTTGTCTTTCAAAACAAGTGAAGTCATATTCGGCGGCGGTAGGTTGAAGCCTAGAGTGAACGAAATTCCGCTTGATTACAGCGAGTTCTTGAAACTGTATGAGGATAGCGGCAACGATGCGCCGACCCAAACCGAAAGAACACCACGCCAGCCAAAAGAGGTTGACGTACCTGCCGAGCCAAAAGCAAATGAATCGCCTCTTGATACGGCTGAAGAAACTTCAACCGGCACAAGCGATGCTGACCAGCAAGAGCCGCCCGCTGAAAAACCGAAATCCACTAGAGCGCGTAAAAAGCGAGGCGAATAATCGTGGACGAGGAACTAAAAAACAAACTACGCGATGCTGCAATAAATGAGACTTTAGGGAAACCGACTAATCCTGCATCACTGGATATTGCAGCGCAAGCAGCACACACCGCAAAAATATACAAAACCCTCTACGATGCTTTCATAGAAGAAGGCTTCACAGAGGATGAAGCGTTTTGTTTACTACTAAATATGATGTCGCCGCCACGGTGAGAAAGGACGATAAAATTATGAGCAAAAGCAAATGGGGAAAATTCAATGATTCAGTTGACCTTGACGGATTAGCGCAAGATGTAAAAAATGCAGACACCAGTGCCAACGATTATCCTGTAGTGCCGAAAGGTACTTATGAAGTGGAACTCGTTTCACTTGAAGTCAAACCCACTAAAAAAGACGGCAGACCGATGGTATCCACTTCATTCAGGATATTAACGGGAGATTACAAAAAACAACGTTTGTTCGATAACAAGGTGATTTACGCAACCAATAACGACGGAAAAAGCATCAAATCTGTCATCGGTTTTCTCAATAGCCTTGGAAGCGATATAAACATTGAGTTCCGCGACTATGACCAATTTGAAGAAGTCGTTTTGGACGTTTCCGAAGCGGTGCAAGGTAATCTTGAATACCTCATTGAGTACGACCCTGACGAGTATTTCAGTGTGAGTGTCAAGGAAGTTTTCGAGGTTGAAGGCGCATAAACAACGATACCAGGGCGGGCATACCGTTGTCCGCCCTATCTTCAATAAAGGTGGTGAAAATATGTATGATTTACGTCAAATCATGACCAACGCCCACATCGCACGCAGAAAAGCAATCAAGATTGCAGCGGGCAAGAAAATACAAAACCTCATTACGAAAAAATGGGAGCATCCGAAAATACCACCATTCGGTGAATTTTTACGGGAATCATGGCGGCAAGCGAGAAAGGAGTAGAACAATCATGTTGCTTTTTTACGACTTTGAAGTTTTCTCAAGTGATTGGTTAGTGGTTTTCAAAGAAATCACCGGCGATAACGAACAGGAAACCGTTATCGTCAACGATAAAATCGCCCTCGAAGCATTCCACGCCGAACACAAGAGCAAGATATGGATTGGTTACAATAGCCGCCATTATGACCAGTACATACTTAAAGCAATTCTGTGTGATTTCAATCCGAAAAAAGTTAGTGATTGGATTATCAACAAAGGTAGGGCTGGCTGGGAGTTTTCGAGCCTTTTTAACAAGATACCCCTAAATAATTACGATGTTTCGCTCGGTAAGATTGATAGAGGGTTGAAGATGCTCGAAGGGTTCATGGGTAACGCTGTTAAAGAATCCAGTGTTCCATTCGACATTGACCGCCCTTTAACTGAAATAGAACTACAAGAAATTATTAACTACTGCCGGTATGACGTTGACCAAACGATGGAAATATTCCTTGCTGAAAATGCTGACGGCAGTAAACCACGGCTTGATGAATTTAACGCACATATGGGGCTTGTGAAAATTGCAAGCGGCAGCGACCCGCTACAGCTTCATTTGATAAGTAAGACAAAACCGCAATTGTCAGCCTTGATTTTGGGGGCTGAAAGAAAGCAATACAAAGATGAATTCGACATTGACTTCCCGCCAACCTTGCGGGTTGAGAAATATACGAGGGTTTTGGATTGGTACAGCGACCCAAACAATCGCAAGTACAAAGTTGACCCTGAAAACCCAAAATCAGCGAATCACAATTTGGAAACCATCATCTCCGGCGTTCCTCATGTTTTCGGCTGGGGCGGAATTCATGGAGCTACTCCGAAGTACAACGGCAAAGGGTTTTATCTCAATATTGACGTTGCCAGCTATTATCCTACGCTTATGATTGAATACGGGCTTGCTTCGCGCAGTATCAAGAATCCTGTTAAATTTGAAGAAATCTATCGTAAACGCTTAGAATACAAGCGCGATAAGAACCCTCTACAATCGCCCCTTAAGCTGGTACTAAATAGCACATACGGAGCTATGAAGGATAACTACAACGCACTGTTTGACCCATTGCAGAATAACAAGGTATGCGTATACGGACAGTTATTCTTGCTTGACCTCATGGAACGGCTCGAACCACATTGCCAAATCATCCAAAGTAATACAGACGGCGTTTTAATAAAAATGCCATCGGACAGCAATCAGGATGAATGGTTCTATCTGATTGATGATGTTTGCTACGAGTGGGAGCAAAGAACCCGATTAACTCTTGAATTCGAAGAGTTCCACAGGGTTTTCCAAAAGGACGTAAACGCTTATTTGATGGTTAATGACGAAACGAAGGTAAAGAAATCAAAGAATCAGTATGTAAAAGAACTGTCGGTTCTCGACTATGACCTTCCGATTGTGAAAAAGGCGTTAGTCGCTTACATGGTGTACGGTGTACCCGTGGAAGAAACCATTGGAAAATGTAACGAACTCAAAGAGTTTCAACTACTGACCAAAATCAGTAATAAATACGTTGCCATTTACCACGGTGACACGCCTCTCAAAGAAAAGTGCATCCGGCTATTTGCCAGCAAAGACCCAAACGATGCAGGGCTTACAAAGCTACATACCAAAACCGGCAACTTTGCGAAAGTGTCGAACAGCCCGCCACATTGTTTCATATGGAATGATGATGTGAATGGGGTAAAAGCACCCCAAAAATTAGATAAACAATTTTACGTTGATATGGCAATCAAGCGACTTGCCGACTTCGGCGTTAAATGAAAGGAGTATCCTCATGAATTACAATGTTTGTCGTTGGTGTCAATCGTTCAAAGAAGGCTGCTGTATCAATGAAGCCTTCGCCATTGATTTAAGTCTCGATATTTCGCCATTTATCGAAGACGGTAAACTTTCTGAATCCATACAGGAAGGATTCGGAAGTATCAAGTTTTCAGAGGTCGAGAAGTTACTTGCATCAACAAAAACATCTAAGAAATTACAAGCGCAAGTTATGAAAGCATTACATGAAGAATTCGAGAGTGTGAAGGTTAGTTTGGTTGAAAGCATTGACAAATCGGTATCGACAGCCCTTCAAAATTTCGAGTTTCCCGAAACGAAAGGAATTTGGATTAACGAGCCGAGCAACTTCAGATGTGAACACTTTCGGTAGAAGGGGTAATTCTCAATGGCTGATTATTTTAAGGGTTATGTGCCGACTAAAAATAAACAATGCACGATGAAATTCAAGGATGCGGCAGCGAAAGACTTGTTGACCCTCGAAGAAGTGCAGAAATATGACGAATTTGCGGGCATTATCGCCAACGATATCATGTTCGTTGATATAGATGACTTCGAGCAGTCCGAAATACTATATCAGCTTGTGCAAGATTTGGGCTTGAAGTGCAGGGTTTACAAAACTACGCGAGGCAAACACTTCTTTTTCAAGAACAAGGATGTCAAAAAAAGCGGTTCAAAGCTGAAACTTGCAATCGGATTACAAGCTGACATTAAAGTTGGCAAAAACTCATATTCGATTCTACGTTTTGACGGTAAGGATAGGGAAATTCTACTGGACACAGACGAGCCGCAAGAAGTGCCGAAATATCTAACACCGATAAAAGGTTCAACCATCGACTTCACGAACATGGAAGAAGGCGATGGGCGCAATCAATCTATATTCAACTACATCTTGACCCTGCAAGCCGCTGATTTCACCAAAAGAACAGCAAGAGAATGTATACGGCTTATGAACCGCTATGTTCTCAAAGACCCCCTATCGGATGACGAACTGGATGTTATCTTGAGGGATGAAGCATTCGCAAAAGATGTTTTCTACAAAGGTACGACATTTCTGCATGACAAATTCGCCATTGCCTTGAAGAACAACTGTAATATGATGAAAATTTACGGACAGCTACACTTGTATCAAGCCGGAATCTATGTGTCGGGCAGGGAAAAAATCGAATTTGAGATGCTGAAAATGTATCCTTCAATGAACAGAGCAAAACGCGGTGAAGTTTACGACTATTTGAAAGTGTGGATTCAAGAAGAAATTACGCCGATGAACGCTAATTTGATAGCCTTCCGCAATGGAATATATGACATTGCAAACGACACTTTGATTCCGTTCAGTCCCGATTATATCATCACGAATCGTATCGAATGGGATTACAACCCCTCTGCCAAATGTTCGATTGTCGATGAAGTTTTAGACAACATTTCTTGCAAAGACAAGGGTATTCGAGCATTGCTTGAAGAAATGGTCGGTTACTGTTTTTACCGCCGCAACGAGCTTGGAAAGGCTTTCGTCCTCACCGGCGCGAAGAACAATGGAAAATCGACCTACCTTGAAATGGTAAGTTATCTTCTTGGTGAAAAAAACACTTGCGCCCTTGACTTGGCTCAACTCAATGAGAAGTTTTCTATCACCGAAATATTCGGAAAACTTGCGAATATCGGTGATGACATAAGCGATGAATACATCTCTAATACCGGCAATTTCAAAAAACTTGTGACAGGGAATGAAGTCAAAGGTGAATACAAAGGTGAACGCCCGTTCTTCTTCAAGTCGTATGCGAAACTACTTTTCAGCGCGAACAGCATACCGCGACTTGGCAAGGGTAAGGATGCCGAAGCAATCATGCGCCGATTGATAATAGTACCATTCGATGCGCGATTTGACCCTAAAGACCCGAATTTTAAGCCCTTCATCAAGGATGAACTGTTCAAACAAGAAGCTATCGAATACTTGATTATGCTGGGTATCGCAGGGTTGAAGCGTGTATTACGCAATAGAGGGTTCACCGAATCAGCAAAAGTACAAAAAAGCATCGCGGAATACGAAGAAGTCAATAACCCGATTTTGGGTTTTTTCAAAGAAGTAGAAGCCGAAGAAGTCAAAATCGAGGATGAACCGACAGCCGATGTTTACAAGCGATATTGCGAATATTGCATACGAAGTGGCTTGCAAGCTATGGGGAATATTGAGTTTTCAAGACAAGTAACTCGCTACTTCGGATTCAAGGTAGTTCCGAAGCGCGTACAAGGAAAAGTGCAGAAGACTTTTGTAACGGATGCCGAGGTGTAACGGATGTTGTAACGGATGTTGTAACGGATACTTTCCCCTAATTATGCGGATGTAACGGATGTAACGGATACCCTTAACTTATAAAGAGATTATAAAAATATATACACCATAATATAAAATGAATTTGCTCTTTTATCCGTTACATCCGTTACACCTTAGAAAATACAGGGTTTCAGAGGTACATACATCCGTTACACTATCCGTTACACTTTGAAAGGAGTTTGAGCGATGAATGCTAAGAAATACCTAAAACAAGCCTTTTTCTTGAATGAAGAGGTAAATGATAGTTTGTTAGAATTAGAGCGATTACGCACAATTGCGTGTTCGATAGTTGCAGTTGATACCGAGAGAGATAAAATACAAAGCGGCAAGGTTTCAGATATTATCGGTGACAGTGTTCCGGCGATAGTTGACTTTGAAGCCGAAATCAATAGCAAGATTGAAGAATGCAGAGCAAAGAAACGTGAAATCGAAAGTCGTATCAAAGAAATAGACGACTGTAAAGTTCAATCTGTCCTTTTGAAGCGGTATATTTACTTTCATGAATGGGACGATATAGCCGATGATTTGAAGTTTACAATCGGACGAATATATCAACTCCATAAAACAGGCTTAGAGGAAATGCAAAAGATTATAGTAAATTATAGTAAGTTATAGCGCATTATAGTAAAAAGTATGTTATAGTCGTAATCAGCAAAGTATGTTTATGCGAAAGGAGGCGGTTTGTGTGGCACGATTGACACCAAAGCAGAAACGATTCGTTGAAGAATATTGTGTTGATATGAATGCTACGCAAGCTGCTATTCGTGCGGAATATTCAAAACGAACTGCTTATTCAATAGGTCAAGAAAACCTGAAAAAACCTGAAATTAAAGCTGCCATTGATAAAGCCTTACAAGATATAAGAGATGTTACCCTCGCTAATGCCTACGAAGTTGAGAAATATTTGACTTCGGTAATGCGAGGCGAATCACAAGCCGAAATCGTTGTAATCGAAGGCACAGGCGAAGGTATGAGTGCCGCCCGCCGTATGGACAAAGCACCCGATGAAAAAGAACGATTAAAAGCGGCTGAAATTTTGGCAAAGCGGCACGGACTAACTGATACAAAATTACAATTGACACATCAACTAATCCCGCCGACTTTCGCGGGTGAAAACGACTTGGAATAATACGGTTAATAACACGTTAGTAACAAAATTGGTTTGTGCCCTTGTAAATGCAGGGGTGCATATTTATTATACGATACAAATCACTCTCGCAGGTATCAAAATCAATAACCATTTCATCATTTGCAACTCTCTTTAGAAAAGTATCAATGCTGTTAGCTTCCCATATTTTGTTGACAAAACCTGAAACAAAATAACATTCGATATCATAATTTTTTGGCAAAGCAATATCTAATCTAATACTATCCGGTAAAATAATATTAGAAATCTGGTTAAAGCATATCGGTTTTGGACTTTCAGATATTGCATAAAACAGCAACAAATACGGTTGACCAATACCAATCAAATCACTGATAAGAGCATTTTGCCTGTTCAGTATAGTTTGCATTTCATCATCATTGTCAGCATACCGTTTTGAATTTGGCAGGCTTTGAATTCGAAACCACCTATCAGCAAAAAACTCCTCTCTAAGTATATGCCCAAGGGGAGGTATACCTCCATAATTGCTCTTCCAAAAATTCTGAAAACACTTTTGCGTAACCATATTGCTCCTACAAGTTACATAAATTCGTTGTACTATACCAAACTAATTTGAATCCATTGCCGCTTTTGCTCCCGCCAGCATAAGTTTTATGCGGTTTATTTGGTTAACTTCCGACGCACCGGGGTCGTAGTCCACCGCGACAACATTCGCCGTCGGGAATCGCCGTTTAAGCTCCTTTATAACACCCTTACCTGTAACATGGTTCGGCAAGCACGCAAACGGCTGCGTGCATACGATATTAGCAACGCCGTTATTGATTAGCTCGACCATCTCCGCGGTCAAAAACCAGCCCTCGCCCGTCTGGTTACCGAGCGAAACAATCGGTTCTGCATTTTTCTCAAGCTGTCGGATAGTCGCAGGCGGTTCAAAGTGCTTACTTTGGGATAACGCATTCCGCAAATGCTTTCGGTACATCTCTATGACGCGTATCAGCCAGTTGCCGATAACTCCCTCCATCTTAGGCATGCCAAAGTATTTCGTCCTATACGCCGGATTATACGCGCTGTATATCACGAAATCTATCAAGTCCGGCATAACAACCTCGCAGCCCTCATCTTCAAGAAGTCTCACGATATCGTTATTCGCAGTTGGGTGATACTTCGCCAAAATCTCGCCTACAACGCCAACTCCGGGCTTGATAATATCCTTGCGCGGGAGTTCGTCAAAGTCCTTCACCATTTCCGCCACATTACGCTTAAAGCTGCCAAACTTCCCATCCAAAAGGCTCTGCTCGCATTTATTGCTCCATTTTTCGTACAACTCGTTTGCCGCACCCGGCACTTCTTCATATGGGCGCGTCCTGTACAACACGCGCATCAACAGATCACCGTAGAGTATCCCCTGCACCACTTTATGCAGCAGCTTAGGCGTTACTTTAAAGCCGGGATTACGCTCAAGCCCCATCGCGCTGAACGCCACCACAGGGATATGCCCCAACCCCGCATTTTTAAGTGCCTTGCGGATGAATGCCACATAGTTGGTCGCGCGGCAGCCTCCGCCGGTTTGCGTCATAAACACTGATACATTACCAAAGTCGTACTTGCATGACTGCAACGCTTTAAGCACCTGCCCCACAACAATCAGCGCGGGATAGCAGGCATCGTTGTTGACATACGCCAGCCCGACGTCAACCGCATCTCTGTCCATCTCCGGCATAACCTCAAGCTTGTATCCGCATGCGCGGAAAGCCTGTGCCATAATACGGAAATGTATCGGCGACATCTGCGGGCATAACAATGTATGCGTCTTGCGCATCTTTTTTGTAAATATCGGCCTGCCTAAGGAATCGGACTGTTTCTCGAAAGGCTTGCGTAAAACCTCGCCTGCCTTGCCTATAGCTCTGTCAAGGCTTTCAAAAGACTCGGGATTTTTCAGCGGATTGCACGATACGCGGCCGGAACTCTCCTCCTGCATAATTTCTTGCATTCTTGCGGGAATGCTTCGCAAAGAATCTATCGTCTTGCCCACGAATCTATCGACAGTGTCCAATGTTTCGGGGTTTTCCAGCGGATTACAGGACACACAGGTCGAGCCGTCATCATCCATCACGCTCTTCATCCACTCACTCAAAGATGCCTTAACCTTTGCTGGTGCGCGCATTACGCGTCCGCTAATATCTGCGTTGACGTTAGCCCTCTCTTTCTCCGCCAGAGCTGCCAACAGTGACCGAATGCGTATCCTGGCTGAACCTAACCCGCTGACTTCATCTATTTTCAGGCATGTATATATCTTCCCGTTGCGTTCGAGAATATCTTGTATCTCATCTGTTGTTACGGCATCCAAACCGCACCCAAACGAATTAAGCTGCACCATTTCTAAATTATCAGCCGTAACCACATGCGAAGCGGCAGTATACAGCCGCGAATGATACGCCCATTGGTCGCGCACCGCAAGCGGCCTTTCCATCATAGCCTCACCAAGGTGCGATACTGCTTCCTCACAAATCACCGCCACACCGTATCCCGCTATAAGCTCAGGTATGCCATGGTTTATCTCAGGGTCGATGTGATACGGACGCCCGGCAAGCACTATGCCTCGCATGCCGTTCGCGTTGATGTACTCGAGTGTTTCCTCGCCTTTTCGCCGTAAATCTTGGCGGTAAGCCTGCTGCTCGTTCCACGCCGATTCAGCGGCGGCGTTTATCTCACTCGCCGAGATATCTGTAAAGGTTTCGCGCATACGCCGCTTAAATATATCCAAATTATGCAGCGACATGAACGGCATTATGAAGTCTATTTTTCCGTCTTGCAGCTCTTCCACATTATTCTTGATGTTTTCAGGATAGCTTGTGACAATTGGGCAATTATAGTGGTTGTCTGCCGCCTGTATCTCTTGCTGCTCGTACGCCACGCAAGGGTAGAATATCGTGGATACACCCTGCTCGATAAGCTCCATTATATGCCCATGTGTCAGCTTCGCCGGATAACATTCCGACTCGCTCGGGATAGACTCAAGCCCTTTCTCGTATACCTGGCGCGTTGTCTGCGGTGATAACACCACGCGGTAGCCCAGCTTCGTAAAGAATGTATGCCACAGCGGATAATTCTCATACATATTCAAAACTCGCGGAATGCCGATAACACCGCGTTTCGCCATCTCCGGCGCAAGCGGTTCATATGCAAATACGCGCGAAAGTTTGTACTCGTACATGTTAGGTATGCGCGTACTTTCTTCGCTTGACGTTTTCCCCAAGCCTTTTTCACAGCGATTGCCCGATATGAAACGGCGTTTGCTGCTTTTTTGCTCCACACTAGTTTCGGGGAATTCGTTAATCGTCAACAGGCAATTGTTCTCACACGTCTTACAGCGTGTATGCTTCGCCGACGCGCTGAACGTCTCTAATTCGGCAGGCGATACCAGCGTAGATTCCGCTGAAGATTCAGGCAATTCCATGGTTGCTGCAACTTCGCTGACAGCCGTGTCCGCGGACACAGGTTCCACCGATGCCTCTTGTGCATTCGCGGCGGCCGAGATAGCTATATCTTCTTTCATTCGCTCTGCCGCAATCAATGCCGCTCCAAACGCACCCATAATGCCTGCAATGTCAGGCCTCACCGCGTTTGTTCGGCTTACCAGCTCAAACGCCCGCAGCACCGATTCGTTATAGAACGTTCCGCCTTGCACAACAATCGCCTTACCCATCTGCGATGGGTCGGTAATCTTGATAACCTTCTGTATCGCGTTCTTGATGACAGAGTACGACAATCCCGCAGATATATCAGCCACATCCGCGCCTTCTTTTTGCGCCTGCTTCACGCGCGAGTTCATAAACACCGTACAGCGCGAACCTAAGTCAATCGGGTTTTTCGCAAACAGCGCGACACGCGCGAACGCTTCAACGCTCATGCCGAGCGAATGGGCAAACGTCTCGATAAACGAGCCGCACCCCGCAGAACATGCCTCATTCAGCAGAACATTATCAACCACGCCATTTTTAACACGGATGCACTTCATATCCTGCCCGCCGATGTCCAGTATAAAGTCAACATCAGGGCGGAAATACGCTGCCGCTTTGTAATGCGCCATCGTCTCTACTTCGCCGATATCAACCCCAAGCGCGGCCTTTATCAGCCCCTCGCCATAGCCCGTCACGCACGAACCTCCGATACGCACATCTCCGGGCAGTTCGGCGAACATCTCCCTAAGCGCGCGCACAACAACATTCAGCGGATTGCCCTCATTCCCTGCGTAGAAACTGTACAAAAGCTCACCGGCCGGGGTTACAAGTGCCAGTTTGGTAGTGGTTGAACCCGCATCAATACCTAGGAACGCATCGCCCTTATAGCTTGCAAGTTCCCGCCGTGTGACAGTCTGAACGTTATGCCTGTCGCAAAATTCTGTGTAATCTTCGTCTGACTTGAACAGCGGCGCAAGCCGCGCAATTTCATGATCAACAACCTTATTTCTCTTTAAGTTGCCAAGGAGCGTATTAAGCGCAATAGCCTCGCTCGTCTCGGCTGTCATTGCCGCGCCCATCGCTGCAAACAAGTGTGAATTTTCCGGCGAAACAGCATCTTCCGGCGCAAGTTTCAGCACATCCGCAAAACGCGCCCTCAGCTCCGACATAAAATGCAGAGGCCCGCCCAAGAACGCAACGCGTCCGCGTATAGGCTTGCCGCAGGCAAGCCCGGATATTGTCTGGCTTACAACCGCGTTAAATATCGATGCGGCAAGGTCAGCCCTGTTTGCACCCTCATTAATAAGCGGCTGTATGTCCGATTTCGCAAAAACTCCGCACCGCGCCGCAATCGGATAAATAACTGTATGTAATTTCGCCGCTTCGTTTAACTCCTCGGGTGTCATTTGCAGCAGTGTTGCCATTTGGTCGATAAAGCTCCCCGTGCCGCCTGCGCATATTCCGTTCATGCGCTGCTCAAGCCCGCCCTTGAAGTATATTATCTTTGCGTCCTCGCCGCCGATTTCTATCGCAACGTCAACATCATCGCAGCGCGTCTTTATGGCAGTCGTAACCGCCACAACTTCCTGTATGAAACCTAAGCCGACCCAATTCGCAAGGGACAACCCGCCCGAACCTGTTATCATTGCCGCAACGCTAACGTCGCCCAAAATCTCAATTGCTTCGCTTACAAGCTCCTGCAATGTATCGGCAATATTTGAATGGTGGCGGCGATACCGCGAAAACACAAGTTCATTATTCGAATCAAGAACAGCCAGCTTAACCGTGGTCGACCCTACATCAACACCAAGACGGTAAGAGTTTTCAGTTTGTATGTACGCTTTTAAGATATCTTGCATCGCCTTTCCCCCAATCCGACAGATTTCTACCTATCTATGATGACACGATTTTATCCGATAAGTTGCATTCTATCCTATATTATATAACAAAATCTATCACATTTCAACTTCAGATTGTTCCAAAATTCACATGCTCCAATCTTAGGTAATTATAGTTTGACATCGCCAAAAATAGACTTTATACTGATTGTAACAATAATACATGGAGGTGTTTTTATGCCACGACAGGTTGATACTGCACAAGTTATCCCTGTAATTGCAGGGCTTGTTCAAAAAGCCTGCTACGAGCTTGACGAAGGATTCTTAGCCGCGATGGAAACAGCCATCGCCGAAGAAGAATCACCATACGGCAAGGATACGCTGGACTTGCTGATCCGCAACGCGCATTATGCAAAACAAGAGCAAATCGCCTGCTGCCACGACACAGGCTCTTGCGTAGTCTTCATGGAAATCGGGCAGGAAGTCAGTTGGACAGGGCAGCCCCTGGTTGACGCAATCAACGAGGGTGTACGCAAAGGCTACAAAGAAGGCTACCTCCGCTTCTCACTGGTACGCGACCCGCTTAACCGCGTAAACACCGGCGACAACACCCCTGCCATGCTGCACACCGATATCGTTGCGGGCGACGGCATCACCATCACGATTATGCCAAAAGGCGGCGGTTCCGAAAACATGGGCGCGTTCACCACCCTCACGCCCGATTTAGGCGCGGAAGGCGTCAAAGATTTCGTGCTGAAAACAGTAGAGGCAGCAGGCGGCAAGGCCTGCCCTCCGATACTTGTCGGCGTCGGAGTTGGCGGCACGATGGACCAATGCTGTTCAATGGCTAAAAAAGCACTGCTCCGCCCAATCGGCGAACGTAACTCTGACCCATTTTACGCCGACATGGAAAAAGAACTGCTGGAACGCATAAACAAAACAGGCATCGGCCCGCTTGGCATGGGCGGCAGAATTACCGCACTCGATGTTTTCGTAGACTACTACCCTTGCCACATAACATCGCTGCCGGTTGCCGTAAACCTGCAATGCCACGCCAGCCGCTTTGCTACAGCCACACTCTAGGAGGGAAAGCCATATGTTGCAACTACATACACCTTTATCGAAAAGTGACATAGCAAACCTGCGCGTCGGCGATGTATTCGAATTAAGCGGCCACATAATCACCGCACGCGATGCGGCGCACAAGCGCATTCAAGAATCGCTGAAAAAGGGCGAACCTCTGCCTATGGATTTCACCGGCCAAATCGTGTTCTACGCCGGACCATGCCCGCCAAAGCCAGGGCGCGTAATGGGTTCTATCGCCCCTACAACATCAATGCGCATGGACAATTTCGTGGAGATGTGCTTCCAAATCGGCATGATAGGCATGATAGGCAAGGGCGAACGCTCCGACTTTGTAGCCGACCTATGCAAGAAATACGGCGGCGTATACCTGCTTAGCATCGGCGGCGCGTCAGCCCTTATTTCCGACCAAGTAAAAGCCTGCGAAGTTGTCGCCTACGACGACCTCGGCACGGAATCAATAAAACGCCTCACCGTTGAAAAACTGCGCCTCACCGTCGGCATCGACACTCAAGGGCGTGTCTTCCACACCGAACAACAGCAAAAGTACCGTATGTACTAACCCAATTTATCGACAAATCAAAACAGCAGTTTGAGAGAAATCTCAACCTGCTGTTTTTTCGCCTTAGAAAGCCCTCGCTCAGTCGGGCATGGAAACCCGACCCTATATATCTTGCGCAGAGATAACCTTCTATCGTGAGTCAACGACGCGATGGCTATAGGTGAGGGCTTACCCCCATCCGCGTACAATTAAGGAGAAAATACGTTTGTTGTCACCGACAACGACATTACAATTCCCCTCCTTTGGAGGGGTGTCACGATAATAAGTGACGTAGTTCACTTATTATCGTGACGGGGTGGTCCGAGTAATGCTCAAATGACGGCATAGGCAGACACATATGGCCTGCCTTACCGAACCTATTCCGCTATCATCACTTATATTTTCAAAGCACCACCACACGCGTTGCCGTTGCTTGCGCAGGGTATGACGGCGGCAGTGCTTCATGCCACATCAGAAGCTTGCTGCCTTCTTTGATCTCCGAGCGGTCTACGCTTTGCCCTGCCGGAGTTGTAATCGGCATGGTTACATCAGGGTCACCGCTTATCGTGATAATTGCTCCGCCGTCAACCATCACTCGCAAGTCTCCGTTATCTGTCGCGATTCTGTCAACAATGTGAAACCAAGGTGACATATGCTCTTGAGGTATATTCACAAATACTGCCGATACGTCAAGAGCCGACACCGAAGTTGCAGCAACCGAACTTACAAGCATTATCGACATAATCATCAGTATCAGCTTATTCATGCGATTCGCCTCCTCGTTGGCCAAAACATCTCTAATTCTGAACAATAACAATCTCCGATTCACTATCGGAATTTCGGCCTTGCCACCAATCGACCACTGCAAAACGCACTCGCACATTGTTGTTGCTCAGGCTCTGCGATACAAGCTCGTAGGACTGCTCGCTCATTACGGACACAAACTGTTCGCGGCTTTCGTGCGAAAGCTCGGTCTGTGCTTCGTCTACAAAGCAAAGCGGAGGAAACACCACGCACCACCAGTTTTCGCCTATCGCACTGCCAATACGGATTGTCAGCGCGTCGTACATGCCTGAGGGAAATTTCATCCCGCCATACACACGCATCGGGAAAAATTGCCCCGATAACCTTGCCGTAACATCATGCTCTAAGCCTCCGTCTGCTACAACTTCTGCCGCAATACGTTCAATATTTTCAAGCTCACCGAGGATAATATCTATCGCCGCGGTACGGCCATCAACGTTCGCCAAAACCTCGCGGTATTCTTCCAAGACCGCATTGCGCACACGCAATTTCAGCTCCTGCTCTGCCTCATCGTCCGAATGTGCCACCACATGGAAACGCAAAATACTCTCCGCTATCCGGGCCTGCGCATCAGCCGCATAAAGCCTTGTCATCAACGCAAATATAAGCGTAAACGCAAGCCCTGCGCACACCGATACCATCAGCAGCCTTGCCTCGCCCATCAAAACCCTCTTAACCTTATCCAG
>Ga0136643_10001810_pt1 | contig 26842 bp, 11 predicted proteins | sample TergutLab28metaG_FD_96883 | JGI IMG/M metagenome (GOLD analysis project Ga0136643, IMG submission 96883) | Labiotermes labralis P1 segment gut microbial communities from Petit-Saut dam, French Guiana - Lab288 P1 (version 3) (version 3) | ecosystem: Host-associated > Arthropoda: Insects >... | reverse complement strand
CAATACATTCACACACTAACACACAGTCACTACAATACATTCACACACTAACACACAGTCACTACAATACATTCACACACTAACACACAGTCACTACAATACACTAACACACAGTCACTACAATACACTAACACACAGTCACTACAGTACACTAACACACAGTCACTACAATACATTCACACACTAACACACAGTCACTACAATACATTCACACACTAACACACAGTCACTACAATACATTCACACACTAACACACAGTCACTACAATAAACTAACACAATCACTACAATACATTCTCACACTAACACACAGTCACTACAATACTTTCACAGACTAACACAGAGACCCGCATTAAAAGAACGCATCAATAACAGCTGCAGGTTTATTTTTTCCTTGAGTTTTATTAAACAGTTCAAGAGTAAGTTGGAAAAGATGTTTAGTCCCAGGCAGTGCAATTTTTAATATATAAAATATTTAATAGAACAAAAATCTAATATTTGCCTTTGCTATAACACAAATATTGGTAAGTCAACATAATTATGAAGTTATATTTTCCAATTAATTCCTTTAAATATTCAACCACTTGATTATAAAATAACCGGTCCTCTCTGTCAAACGAGAGTAATAGAATTACACAACAAATTACCTAATATTCATTACTCTGTTTATAGGAACCCGAAACTGGCAGTAATATTGCTTTACGATCTACGACTACAAATTTTACGTGTTCAAGTATTAGCTATTTTAATTTGTGTGATGTCTAGACATTTCATAATAGTTATGTTTCATTGTACGAACCAATTTTGTATTTTCCGTTGTACGCTTCATGCTTCATGCAAAACGAAACATACCTATAATCCACCAATTTTAAGTAAAATTATAACAAGTATTTTCATGCTAGTAAACCTACCCGCTTTCTAACGTTATATGGCGTGTCTTTAACTGTTATCTGGTATACAAACTGCTGAGATGCCCTACAAACCAAACGGTCACTCTCGAAACTCTGTGCACAAGAAACTTCCCTTAATCTAAGATATCACGCGTTCCTACGTTAACGCTCAGACATTGTTTGCATGTTATACGTTATACGAAGAACAAACCAACCATATAGAATTAGACAGTTTGTAGGCATCTTAGTATCATGACTGGATATCGGAAATAGCAGAGCTGTAATGTACAAAAGCTCTCTTCTCTGTTTTGTTACTGTTAGCTCCATTTGCGGTTACAGCCGGTAATGACATGCACACAGCGCCTCTTCCGTCAATCTAATAACTAGGCCCTAGCACGGGGAGCACGATGTGGTTTAATTTCATTTTGCCCCGATCATAAAACTTTCCACTTACCACATGGTGCTTTCGTAAACGACACAGTTCGTGACAGAGAAGGATACAAACTTCCAAACTGATTAGTCTTTTAAAACATAGTGGTTGCTAAACATACCACCTGCATAAACATTGAGAACTATGAATTTGCCTGCAGATCGTAATTACATTTTGTGTAGCCCGGTCGTGAAAGAACAGTAATTATTTCCTTAAAAACACAGTGATTGTTCTGGTATGTGTATTAATAATACTGTCACAAAGAAAGCGGTTCATATTACATCAATCTTCAGTAGTGTGAGTTCTTATACGATATGGCTGTTTGGAGCAGTGTGATAATCACCACGCGTACACGATTTGGATTCCGCAGGAAAAGTAAAGGTGGTGACGAGTGAACTGAGGCGAGCAAATCAAAATCTATCTTCTATCACGCTCACTTTTAAGGAAATGAAAACAGCAATTGAAATGACAATCATTAAATATTCCATCTTACTCTTTTTACACTGAATAGTAAGATATGTCAAAATCGGCATTTAAATATACTAATAACTGTCCAACGAGACGCAACACAAAGCAGTCTATTTATTATTCTTCAAGCACACTCTACATGTTTTGGGCGTCAACCACACTCATCATCAGGAGTACACAAAACTGTAACTACAGCCTCCGGTACTGGTCATAGGTTGGCCACGTTGGAGGGAGGTAGTTGCACAAAACATATGACCAGTACCGGAGGTTGTAGTTGCAGTTTTGTGTACTCCTGATGATGGGTGTTGTTGACACCCGAAACATGTAGAGTGAACTTGCAGAATAATAAATAGACTGCTTTGTTTTGCACCTCGTTGGACAATTATTAATATAGATCAGCGATGCAGGGAAACATAAACATAATTATCCGGCATCTAAAATCTTTATGTTTGTGAAACTTCAGACTTTTGTATTCTGGGTTATGGTGCCGTGCGGTCTGGGTGGTGACTGCGAAGATTTCCGAGGGACCTGTTGCCAACAGCAAGTTTCTCGGAAAATTGTTAAACTCGTACCACATTCTGTAGCGTCGTAACTCAGTTAAAGATAAATAGCACTTTTTTTAACAAATGCTATTAGGAGGATCAAATAAATTACGCGGAGACGTTCACACTGAGCATTATGTGTACAACATAAATGCGTACGACGTGTTGGGTGGACAGCTAAGGTGGCAATGCCACTTGTGAACCTTAGAAACGGATATAATTTTAACAGTAGGATCTTACGTAAAATGGTCATGAGACATTAAAAATTTCATATTCCATATAACGAAGGAATCTGCTGAGGAAATATTGGATTCTCAAAAATGATTGTACTCCTTGAAGTGACTTAATCGTAACCAACTTTTAAAATACTAAAAAAATATTACATAATGTGTCCAATCCTTATTATCGAAGACATTCGACTTCTGCTCTGAAGTATGGTCAAAGTAACATATGCCTACATAAGTTTCTCGAAATACTGGATGGATTTCTTAATTTTAAAGAACATAGAGGAAAGATAATTCCCATAATGGGCAAACGAAAATTACAGTAGGCAATGAGTACCCCACACTTCTGGGTTATTACGCGGCCAGTAGTAAACTCCATTTGAAATGTAATGGCACACGTTGACGCACGGGGAGGGAAGTGAATGGGAAACTGGCGAATGGAGTGCGTTGCCAGTACCCTTCACACTACCTCGGAACATGGCTTATCCAGCATTACTACCGCTGATGCGCACACCTCGGCTGCCAGTAGTCGACTGAACTGACACCCCCGCCGATTTAAACGGACTCGTTCGTTTCGCTGAAAGACGAGATCTGGTTTCTGCGCGTGTGCCGTCACAGTTCAATTGACCTCTATTAATCTCTTACGAACTTTTCGTGACAACCTATCGGTCCCATCCTCAGGGTTGACCTGAGGATGGGACCGATAGGTTGTCACGAAACATTGGTTTGTGTTTACCACTTCTTCTTTTCTTCTTCTTCTTCTTCTTGTTCTTGTTCTTGTTCTTCTTGTGGCCCGTCAGCTTATGCACCGAATGCACCGCAGCCTTAGGCTTATTGTGCAGCCCTAATATTTCGTTCAGCACAGCCTCAATAACACTACGCCTCGTATGAAGAGGCAAAGGTCCCTTACCGAGGCTGTGCTTATGTCTTTTGATTCTACAGTCGGCCTCCCAAAGACATTATAACGCTGTCAAGCCATCGCCTCGCAACAGCAAATAATGTGCTGCACTGTTTCAGTCTCCAACCCGCAAAATCTGCAGATTGGATCCCCATCAAACGGGCCCATAGTATACAGGTGCCCTGTGTTTACCGCTACTCGCTGCTTAATAGCCCAGAAAAGCACAGTTCTCTGCTACTTCAAGACCGAAGTCTGAAATCACGTTCAGTAGACAATATTATATGTACAATGCATTTTTAGTTGAATTCACAAAATTACGAAAAGCGTCTAATAGCCTCGTCATATCTGTCTCTCCGTCCGTCCATCCGTCCGTCTGTCTCTCCGCCCACATGGAACAACTCGGTTCCCACCGGAAGAATTTTCATAAAATTTGAAATTTGTTTATTTTTCGAAAATATGTCGAGAAAAATCGAGTTTCTTTAAAATCTGACGAGAATAAAGGTTACTCTACACGAGGACCAACATACATTTTGGATCATATCTCGATCAATTCTTTTTAGAATGAAAAAGTTTCATACAAACTTTTACAGAAACTGGAAACACACATTTTATGATTAATAACTTTTTTTCCCAAAATCGTACCGTGTATGAGATAATTTGGAAAGACTCTGTAAAGACGGGCAGGCTACGGATAAAATACGGCGTATGGAATGGGTATGTAGTCATACACAAACATGTAATTTAAGATGTCTTTAATGGCTATAATAGACAACTACATGTTTCGGCCTTTACTGGCCATCTTCAGGTTGTCTTCAAGAGAAATTAAAGTCCTACTATATACATTGTGAGCACGTGGTGCAGAGATCTCTACATACGGGCCTTATTGCGTAATGAAATTTCTATATTTGATGGTGTGTTCTACTCAGAGCATACCACCACATATAGAAATTTCATTACGCAATAAAGCCCGTATGTAGAGATCTCTGAACCACGCGCGCGCACAATGTATATAGCACAACCTGAAGATGGTCAATAAAGGCCGAAACATGTAGTTGTCTAGTATAGCCATTAAATACACCTTAATTGACATAGTTGTGTTTGACTACATACCTATTCCAATTTTTCACACACACAACGGGAATGAAACACTTCCTAGAATATGGCGTATATCCACTGTATGCTAGATACCTAAGGCTACAAATACACACACTCAGGTTGTATAATTCTCACTGCTGCAACAATGGTTGCATGAACTTGCCTCAGCATTACGTTACACGTTCACTGTTTGTCTTGTTTAAATTAAATTTTTTTGAAGAGATATCGGAGTAAATATAAATATTTTAATAATTCCCCATTTGACTACTTTCATTAGTAACATTTATCTCCATTTCATCCCTGTAGAACAACATGAAGGGAAATTCTATCGTATCGTCTACGTGTGGACACAAATTGCATTCAATCACACGTCATCAAAAACATACACCCTACTACTTCTTTCGGCGATAAATCGCCATACAGAGGAATAGGCTTATATAATATTAATGTACATGTTTTACATGTATAGTTTTGAAAACACATATTAGCAGCTACGAATACAGTGTGGATATTATGGCTAGTATGATTTTGACATATTCTTAGTCAAAATTCATTAACGTGCCATTGATTGCGATGTGTGTGTATTTAAATATTCTGCATGAAACACCTTCCTACACAAGACACAACAAGACGCGACACAGGAACTTGGCCCTTCTGCATCGGAAACCTCGAACATAGATGTTGGTGTACACGTAACTACACACATTGTAAACAATAACATACCGATAATTTTAGACACAGAATATATCAACATCTTTCTAGCCTTAATATCCATACTATTGTATTCACAGCTGCTGCTATATAGTTTTGACACAGTACATGTAAAATTCATACGTTAATATCAAATACACCTCTCAATTGACGTCCAGCTGGTAATAGGGATTTATCGTCGCAACTTGTGGGAAAATACGTGTATATGGAAGACCTATAATTTCTTTACAATTGGTTTATATTATTACGAAATATTAATTCTAACCTAAGGCGTCACTGTTTATGACGAAGTAATTTTAATCTGTTACTTGAATGAAAGTAATACTCAAATTTAATGGGTACAAAAATCGATGTTTCTTAGGTTTGAATTGCGCCCCATAAAATTCCCGCCACAACGTACGAAGTCAGGAAGCGGGGTTCAAGATGCACAACTGTAAACGAATCCTCTTGTTACTACTTCTGTTCGAAGTAAAATTGAGAGACTGCAAATTTTTTATTATAGAATTCGTGTCGGAAAATTAGAAGAAGTAAAAACGACTTAAATGGGAAGTGTTCTACATGGAATGAGCTCGAATAAACTGCAGTCATTGGCAATACAGTGCATGTGTGTTGGCAAAAACCTGGTGTTACCAATCACATCTAAATAACTGTAGTTGAAATCTAAATAAGAAAATATTTCTAGTGGAATGAAGAGAGTAGTAAGAGTGAGGGGTGAAAAGTGTCCAAGAAAATGAAAAAGGTAAGACAGAAAACACCGTACACGATAATAATTGTACAAGTTCAATTAAAAAATTTGTGATACAATGTACTGAAGCAGTACAGGTGAACGAGGAAGGAAAATAGACGTTATCGACTCGTTTGGTGGAGTCTGCGCAAATGCGTATCAAATCCCTATGTTAATTCGGATCGGCGCGCATAGATGGCAGCAAATGCTGTATGGGAGTAACAAACAGTACTACAGACGTCTGATGGTAAAGTTGAATATTATTGCAAAGGTGTGAACGTTAAACACCCCAAGCATGTTTGCGGGATCTTAAAGACTAATTAAATTCTTAAATTTGAGTTTTACGTCAATGGAACATACTTTGTACGAAGCGTGACACTTAATGCATGTGATTTTAAAAAAACCTTAAATTATTGCCATTCAATTTTATCCCATTCTAGATGTAAAATTTACCTCTTCAAAAGCTATCATCACTTATTTCGAGTCATTAATTAATTCCGCTCACACACCACCTGAACATTCTACATTCCCTGTATTACAGTGGCCTATGATATGCAGGTAGAATTATAACCTCATGTATATTACTACACAACAAAATTTCAGGCTTTCAGAAAAATGTGAATTAGAGACTAGTATTAATAACTACACAGTAACGTTACATTATTCTAAGAAGGCCTTATTTTTAAGCTTTGAACCCTGCGGTATATTTGTATAAACAATATATTTACCAACATAAATGATTATATTGTAATCTGAATATTTACTCATAGAACTACACAAGCAATTTTCACTTCCAGATATTTTCAAGTCTTTTAAATTTCACGTATGACATCCTGACACCCAGTTACAAAAATATAAGAAATGACAACAGCTAAAAAAAGAGAAGTAATAGAGGAATTGTCTTAATATAATGCTTAATTCGCTGTATATATGTTTTGTTTCGACATCCAGAAAGTGTCGTGCGAATACGAGTGTTGATGGTAATAAGTATCGCATTTAATCTGCCCACAACAAACTCTGGTACACAGCTGTTCACAGCTCCATTCCATTACAGCAAGTCAGGGTCCCATACTGTGTGGTCGTCTGGGCTATACTGGCAGATGGTCAGGAAAGTTTCGAAAGAACATTCTGTATCAACCATATGAGCTGAATATCAAGAACGATGTCACTTTGAAAGGCTGGTAGCGCAACTGCTGGGTGTCATCAATTTCATATCTGATATGACATTAGGTTTTATTTCAAAATAAGAAAAATGTTATGTCTAATAATAGGGAAATAATGTGATTATAGTTTCATATTATCAAACTTGTAGTCCCTTTGACCAGAATGAACCAGTACGATACAATAATGACTAAAGGATAACAAGATGATTTTACTCTGTTCGTTCTAGTACTTCATAGGAAATTTATCCCATTACAGGCTTGGACAGGCCTTTAGGGTTCCAGGAGTTTGAATCTTCCAAATTTTCTAGACAATTGGCACATGAAGGTGGTAAGGTCCTTCGCACCTGCCACCTTAACTCACCCCATCCCCAACTTCCCCACCCTAGGAAGTAACACACGTAATCATTTGAGGTTCAGGTGACCGTACATCGTGATAAATTCTCATAATAAAACCATCTAGAAGCGCTAAATTCTCAAATTTATTTTTAGAATAAACTCTACTCCTACTCGCAAGCTCTCAGAAAATCTGTATGACATGTACCATTGCTGTGTGTACAGTGAAATCTCATGATGATGGACAGAGGAACTGTCCGAAACATTTAGAATTTTATTCCAAAAATAAATTTGAGAAATTAGTCATCTAATTGGTTTTATTATAAGAACTCGTACTCATTTCTGTTAGAGGCTGAGTCGACCCCAGGACCATAGTGCGGACGGAAGGACCGTGTCAATGTAAAATTCCAATGACACCATCGGCTTTCCAGCTTGCAGCGCAGTGCATCAACAAAACGCGGCACCGCGTGCCCTCATCCTCCCCCCACCCTCCCCCATTCTAATCCTTATACAAAGAAATATTTTTCTTCTCTTTAGTTTTAAGGTGTATGTAACAGAACATTTTTAGTCTCAGTAGTTTTAAAATAGAGGATTGGTCTTAGATCTTTAATTTATGATTACATGAATTATGTAACGAATTACAGGAAAAAAAATTGACGTCTGTGAAGTCAGAATTTCATATAAATAACAATTATATTTTTAGTCTGTACATCAGAAAATGCATACCACATCTTTATTACAAATCTTAATATTTTAATTCTTTAAGAATATAATCAATGTACATTTTGAAAATGTACAAAGTGCATTCAAACAGTCGAAGTATACAACGCACATTTTACCAATTATAAATCAAGTGATGTGCCGAAATACAACGGTGCTTTAAACTATGAAAGGTAAGACCAAACAATAACATACCTACACTTGCACGATATTATTATGTACTGCACAAGTCACGCAGATTGCAATAGAAAGTACGGGATGAAATTGACCATAAGGCTGAATATCTTCTGCGATCAATTAATCAGTGACTTGAATATGTTATGAATTTTTTCTAGAGATTTTGTGTTTAGTGAAAAAAAATTTTTAAAAAAACTTTACGCCATCCGCAGGAACTGAACCAGTAACCTCGGCCGTAATAAATGAGAGGAATGTTCGCTATACTGTGTCTTCGTTTCGTTGAAAGAAAAGAAGCTCATATCTTAGCTTGTATCTATACAGGCAACAATGTCTGCATGATTTTAACCGATCCCATTCAACAAAGCACAATAAATATATGAAGTATTGGAGAATAAACATTTTTAGTAGCATGGGAACGAACAGAGAAATTTAAAATTTCTTTCCAATACTTCACCATGTAGGAACATTAAAGTAGTTTCACGTTCAACGTGGATGATGAACAAGGATTCATCGCGCTTCTGAAGTTTCCCTCCCGTAATTTTTTAATTACGTTACTCTTATTACGTAGCATTGAAACTGAATCATGAATATGATTACTGTGGTTATCTTTGTTACTCTCACAGGACTGGTAAAATAAATTTCTATTGTTTCAATTATGTTCTATAGATGTTACAGTAGACCAGAGAAAGATGGAGTTTTGTCGATGAAATGTTGGGATACAAAGTTAAAATAATTAAAGAATTTTATTTTTCTTTCCATAAAATTTGACGTTGCAATTCATCGGTATATAATCTATACTTTTACTTATGCGTACCTTTAAAAAATATCCACGAAAATTTCCTTCCTCGTACATTTTAATTCACCAGTTCACAGTGTGTGTTCTTCATTTTCTAGAAAGAATAATGAAGCCAATGAAATACACAATCATTTTCTTTCATCGCTGTATAAACTGTCTATTTGACAGGAAAAAACCTGTAGGCTTCAGAACGAGTTATGAAGTAAAAGGGGAAATATTTTCATTTGGTCCCAAACTTTCCGAATTTCAAAGTCCAGTTCCTGGAATTTGTGTATGTCAATATTGCCACTTACAATTGGAATTCGCTTTGGAAAAACAGTTGTAATGATATGCCAGGCATGAATCCGGGTAACACAAATTTTTCTCGAGAAATCAATAGTTAATTTAGAGAAAAAATATAATAACAAACTAGGTTAGTCATGAACAGTTATTTTACTTTAACTTGTACCGGAATGTACAGCAATATATCTTGGGTTTATTTCCCACAGAATCGAGCAATGGGGTAGATATAAGTTAGATTCAGCAACTTGTTTTCGCCACTATAATCTGGCTTGTGTGGTTATCGTTGGAATTTAGCTAAGGGCACAGCAATCTAATTCTCAGCTACCCTCACCTCCCAACCCTTCCGTCCTGGTACACAAAATACATCCAATCCGACTCGAGAGCGAATCTGGCAGGTTTCTAATAGTAGAGGGTTTGGGGTTCATACCGTATTCAACATAAGGACCTTAATCCTCTGACAAAACGTGTCCAATTCAAAATTCAGCGATCACGTATGTAACTGGGGACACACTGTCCCTGAAAGAGTGTATCCATTTTATCCTCCTTTCTGTTACCTCTACACTGGTCTATTCAAGCGAGTTCTGCTGCTGTTTTCTCACTTGCTTCATGAATCTTCAATACTTTTGCTACCACACCAGTCACCTCAACACATACGAGAACCCAGTCCCGTCCGTGACAGTATTACCTTCCCTTCCGTTCTTTCTGTACTCCATCCTGGGACACAACTTCCAACTGAATACAGATCAGGCATGATTGAATCTTCCTTCAGTTATTTAACGACGATATTCCTACCTCACTATACACGAAATATTACTTCAGTGCCATATTTTATAAGTAGTTATGAGAGCGCGTATTATCGGAAGGGGAGTGGAAATTTGACACAGAAAATAGAATTCTGTATAATCCCAAAAAAGGAAACAACATTCATTCCACAGCGTGAAGGACATACACAACTTTACTGAAGAATTTTTTAGGACGCTCTCAGTACTCATAATACGTAGCTTCTATAAGGATTACAAAAAGGTAATTAATTGGAAAGACTGTTAAGATTTCCTTCAGATTCAAGAACACTGAATCCAAAAATCCGGAAATGCTCAAAACAGTTTCGGTGATAATACCTTGTGGAGAAACACCCTTTTTAGTGATTTTACGGATTCAATCATGAAGGACTTTCCTTGAAGATTGTATTTACCCCATCCCTTCCCAAAACACACAGACGCAAACTTATTGGTACAATCTTTACAAAATCGCGACGAAATAAATTTGGGAGATCGTTGCCAAGACAGAAATTTCGCGTGAAATATGCTGGCGAATTTTAAGATAGGACTCCAGTCTGCGGTTGGTCTCTATGACAAGTATCAGAGAGACGTCGTTTTCGAATCTTTCCCGGGGCAACAGCTTTCGTAACTGGGGGATGAGTAGTTCCACCAAGCATACGCCTTGATTGTAACTGTTTGTGACTCCGTCCGATTTCTTTACATCCTTTGTAACCGAACCTTCAGTGTCCGCCGTATCATACAAGTTACGATGAGGGATATGGCAGTCTTGTGATGTATGCCATGATAAATATGAGTGATGTATGCCATGATAAATATGAGTGATGTATGCCATGATAAATATGAGTGATGTATGCCATGATAAATATGAGTGATGTATGCCATGATAAATATGAATGAGAAGTGTTATTACTTAGCAAATCTATAACTTTAAGGGATGTAAATAATACAATACGTGCCATAAAAATCAACCCTTAGCCCTAACAAGTCTGTGCTGGCACAGAATGGAAACCGAAGTAAAGAACCAACCTGTTCTCAGAAGCAACTCTGGAAGTGTGTGGAAAAGACACAGTACTTATTTTAGATGCTGGGTGAGTCTTGGGACCGGTCTGAAAGTTCACGGAAAGTCCCGCTTCCACCAGGATTCGAATCCTATACCAACCAGCACGGAGTGAATCGCTATGACAACTACGCTAACCCACGACTACGCGTTCACAGACCTAAATAAACGCTGCTAAACACTTCGTGTTACTTTTGGTACATCCTGCCACAGTTACGTGTAACCACATACCTTGTGTGGGCATAAAAACTCACACATTAGCGTTACATTAATTACCACTGCAGCACATTCTTTCGGCTGTCGTACATGTTTTCTGAATATCTTTATTTGCCCCGAGCAAATTTTGTTTCAAAACTTTAATAAAGCCCGTGCAGTGTTCAATGAGCTCGCCGTAAACATAATGAGACCAGACATTTTCTCCTCTCTAAACACGGTGAGAATATGTTGGAATATGCATACACGTGCGCAGAATATTGCCATGGGGGTTGGAGCTGTACTAATGAATACATTGTATGTCAGATTCCTCTGTCCTAAAATAGCAGAGTACCTAAATATCTGTCTTTCCTGCGAAATGTTTAATGTGTGCTTGCCATTAAAACCCTACCAGCTGGTAGTTCATATTATATTCTATATGGTAAAAGTACAAACATAATTTTGTAATACTCATGAAACACGAAGTAATTATTAAAAGTATGAACTAAAACTGTGTAACAGAATCTTTCTTGAGAAGCTGAAAAATCTTAAGCTATTCGAGAAATGTTTCGCATTTTATAGAAATCAGAGGTTCATTACCGCATTCACAACAGCCCGACACCTGTCCCTGTCCTGAACCTGATAATTCCAGTCCACGATCTCCAATTCCACTTCTTGAAAATCCGTCTTAATATTATCCTCCCATACACATTTATGTCTTCCAGGTGCTTATTTCTCTCAGGTTCCCTCATAAAATCCCTATATGCACCTCTACTATCCCCCATATGTGCTTCATGCCCCAGGCCACCTAATTATTCTTGATTTGATTACCCGAATAAGATCTGGAAAATAATTCGGATCATGAAGCCCCTCGTTATGTAGTCCTCTTCTCCACTTTTACCTCGTCTTCTTTAGAAATTACGTTTCATACCTACTGTATTACTAATAATGATCGCACATAGATAGATAGGAGATGGCATTCGAGTTTACTCCATGTACTATCTATCTTCCAGGGGAGCTGACAGTGACATTGATCACTGTCTGGTGGTTGCAAAAGTTAGGGAAAGATTAGCAGTAAGTAAACAAGTGACATAGAAGTTTGATGAGGAAAGATTTAATCTCATGACGCCATATGAGCTGTAGGTTAATGTCTCAAATAGGTCTGCAACTTTGGAGATCTTAAGTGACAGCAAGGGCATAAATAGAGTTTGGGAGAACATTAAAGAGAATATCGAAACCACAGCTAAAGGGATTCTAGGTCTGTAGGAACTGAAACAGCATTTACCGTGGTTGGACGAAGAAACTTTATTATTTTTTTAGATCAAAGAAAACAGGCTAAATTGCAGTGGTTACAATATCCAAACCAAAGCAACCTAGATTATATAAACAATGTATGACGTGTAGCTAGTAGACATTTCAGGAACATAAAGAAGTATCTGAAAGCAAAATTAATGAAATTGAAACTAAATTTAAAATAAAAATATCAGAGACTAAGATTTTAAGAAAGGTTACCAGGCTAGAACTAATATAGTAAGGGATGAAAAGGGTGATTTGGTTACAGACTCCCATGGTTTTGGGGCTAAGTGGAGGAATCATTTCTCTCATCTCTTCAATGTACATGGGGTTAGTGAAGTTAAACAGACAGAAATAAACACATCCTAACCACTACTGCCTGAGCCGAGTGCCGTCGAGTTTGAGATGGTTACTGAAAACCCAAAAAGACTCAAATCACCATGTATTGATCAAATCCCAGCAGACGTACTTAACGCACAGATAGAAAAATACGCTCTGAGATCCTTAACTTTATTAATTCTATTTGGAATAAGGAGGAATTGTCTGAGGAGTGGAAGGAGTTGACCGTTGTACTCATCTATATGAAGGGCGATAAAACAGATTGTAGTAGTTATAAAGGCGTTATCAGTTTTGTCAAATACGTATAAAATTTATCCAACATCCTGCTGCCGATGTTTGCTCCATATGTAGAGGAAATAATTGGGCACTATCATTGTGGTTTTCGAAACAACAGGTAAACAACTGATCCTATATTCTGCAAGTTTTAAGCAAGGCATTCCCGTTGCGTTTGAATATATTATTAATAAAACTATATAAACACAAGTCTAGACACATCACTCCCATTGCGCACATCACAATAAAAACACTGAACAGCAGTGAACAACGGCTACCTGTAATGTACAGTACGCTACAGTACAATTTCTACGCTTACGTCAACTGCTAGACATCACGCAAACTACACTGAGAAGTTTAATATAACTTATAACATACAGTACAATTATGTGTCAAAAACAAACCAAAATCCAAAGACTGACTAGTGAATTCGGTACATACATAATTATACAGCATCAGAATATTACATTATTACAATTCTGCAGTAAAATATATAAACGTACCACCCACTGCTTTTAAGTCTCTCCAAATAGCCTAAGTTTCAACATCTATTCTTTAGATTACCGCCATTATTTTTGATATTACTAAAATTTAAAATTTTCATTTTACAGATTTTCAAATTTTTTAAAACCTATTTCATGCATATTACTTCCTGTAATATTCCATCATGGCGTAAGACGAAATCTGTTCGAAACCACTTACGGTATTGTAATATATAATTCATAACACAATTGTGTATTCAGCCTGAATATGGTTTACACATCCGAATCATATTGCTGATGATAAATTGTTAATAAAGTTTTGTCTAGACTTGTTTTTATATAGTTTTATTAATAATATATTCTGCATTTATCAAATACTCGAGAAAAAATAAGAATAAAGGAAGCAGTGCGTCAGCTATTTATAGACTCCAGTAAAGCGCTTGATTCAGTTAGGTGGGAGGTCTTGTGTAATAATCTCGTTGAATTTGATACTAGAGGCAACTGGTAAAGCTAACAAAAATGTGTCTGAATTAAGTGTATAGCACAGTCCAGGTAGGCAAACGTTTGTCTGAAATGTTTCCTACTAGGAATGCTTTGAAACAAGGAGATGATTTATCGCCATTGTTTTTTAACTTTTTTTTGGGCAAGCCATTAAGAGGATTCAGGTAAATCGGGTTGACATGGAATTAAATGTTGCACATCGGCCGTTATTTCGTGCTGATAATGTTAATATATTGGGAGGAAGCTTTCATACTATAAAGAAAAACACAAAAGCTTGGTTAATCGGTAGTATGGAGATTGAAGTGAATGGTGATAAACCTAATTACACGGTCATATCTCGAGATCAGAATGTTGGACGAAGTCACAATATAAAGATTGACAGTATTTCCTATGAATGGGCGGAACAGTTCAAATAATCGAGAAAGACCCGTAACCAAAATTCTACCCAGGAAGAAATTAAGAGCAGTTTGAAGTCAGGGAATGCTTGCTATCATTTTGTGCAGAATCGTTTGTCTGTCCAAAATACAAAGATTAAAATACACAGAAATATATCTTTCCTGTTTTGCTGTATGGTTACAAAACTTGGTCGCTCACACTGAGGGAGAAATGTAGGCTGAGCGTGTTTGAAAATAAGATGCTGAGGAAAACACTTGTGTCTAGGAGGGACGAGGTTAACATGGGAGTGTAGAAAACTACATAATGAGGAATTTAATTTGTTGTAATCCTCACCCGATATTTTAGGGTGATAAAATTGAGAAGAATGAGATGGACGGGACATGTAGCAGGTATGGGGTAAAGAAGAGGTGTATACAGGGTTTTGGTGGGTATGGTGGGTAACCTGAGGGAAAGAGGGCGCTTGGAAAACTCTGGCGTAGATGGGAGGATAAAATTAAGGTAGATATTCAGGAAGTGGGTTATGGGGGCATTGTCTGGATGAATCTGATTCAGGATAGGGACAGGTAGCGCACACTTGTGAATGCGGTAATGAGCCTCCGGCTTCTATAAAATGCGGGGAATTTCTTGACTAGCTGAGAAGCAGTTAGCTTCTCAAGAAGAATCCCGCTCAATGGATTAAATAAGTAAGTAAGTTACACAGTAAGTAACTAAAGTCATTATTTGCCGACCCCGGTGGCCGCTCGGTTAAAGGCATAAGTCTGCCTTCGTTGGAATTCTGGGTTTGAATCACGCCGGGGGCATGGGTGTTTCTCTCTTATGATTGTTGTGTGTTGTCAGGTAGAGGTCTCTGTGTCAGGGTGATCACTCGTCCAAAGAAGTCCTATCGATTCTGGTGTGCCGAAACTGAGTTTGATCGTGAACAAGCCTCGATAATGAGGAGGACCTGGCCCACTGGGGGTTTTTGCGCCATGGGAGAAGAGTTATCATTTGGAAAGTGTAACTTAATTCTAAAAATGATGATGATGCTGATGATGGTGGTGGTGGTGGTGGTGCTGCTGCTGCTACTCCTACTACTACTACTACTACTACTACTACTGCTCTGTACAAGAATCTTCTAGGGCAATTCCCTGCAAGATTGTTGATTCAAATGATTAGAAGTAATTAATTAGGCGGAAAGGTTTAACTCATTTATCCTGTCCCATATATTCCGAATAGAAGTTGACAAAGTTTGTCTAAGGCTTTCTACACTGATGATACGTCGAAGAAATTTATACAGAAAAATATGTTTGTGTGCAATGCATAAATGTACCCTAGCGTAATTTATCGAACACCCGAATTATTCGTGATTTATAAAAAAGGGATTCAAAAACCTCAGGTAAAAATCAGTCTGACGCCGAGAGAATTTCGTGACCTGGCTGTAAACATGGAGGAGAGACATAACATCAGATGTCCAACCAGTCGTCATTTGTATTTAAGCCCCGTTTCCCACTGTGACATCAAGACTGCTCTGACGGTGCAGTAGAAACGGTACCGAGGCTCTATAGCCAGGAAAGACAGTTTCATGTCAAAGCGTTCTGCAAATCGCTTACCAGCCAGATACTCCTAAACCGTTCAAAAAGATGGAAATCGCTGGCAGCAAGATCGCAGCTGCAGAGAGGTTTGTGCGCAATCACCCAGGCGTAGTGCCATACCCATTCACAAGTCCGTCTGACAGACGGAACGTAGTGTTAGCATTCGAAATGACAAGACATGCAGCAGTTTGCCAGACCTTTTACACAAATGGCTTGCACAAATCTCTCAAGTGTACTGCAATAACACTCAGCGGTTACAGTTTAAACAAGATGAAAGGAAGAATTACAACTCTATTGTCTCCAATTTACTACTACTACTACTACTACTACTACGACCACCACCACCACCACCACCAGTACGAAAAATTGAGGAATGTGAAATAAAATTGTTTCCAAACTTCGTGAAAATCTGTGAAATTAATCGAACGTTTAAAGAAGACACATAGAAACAGGTACTGGCTGCCTGGTGATTTTGTAATCTTACTTTTGTCAAAAAGAGGATTCAGGCTAAAAATCGAACATTTTGCACTTTATTACTACTACAATTTATTATGTCCATACTAGAGGAAAATTATTTTTATCACTTTTCACTGCTCAGTACAAGACACCGTTAGTTTAATAAATTTAATTTACTGTTGAACTTTAAAAATACCTGTACAAAAGCGAGTATAGTTACACATACAATAAAGTATGTACTGTTGAGATTTGCTGCAGCTTAACGTAAAACGCGATGGAGTTTTGAAACTACGAAAATCTGTAGTAGTAGAAACTGAAGAACTTGATAGGATCGGCATTGGGCTTTGAACTTCTGGCTACTTTCAAGCTCGCATATAATTTTGGCATTTATTTGTAATCAGTGAAGCTTTCATATATAATTCGTTAAAATATAAATCTTCTGGGAGCATAAAGTAAAGTAATTACCACCCAAGACAAGGACAAAAATTAACGTTCAGGTGACCGTGCTTCGTGATAAATTCTTATAATAATACCAACTAGATGCACTAATTTCTCAAATTTATTTTTGGAACAAACTCTACATGTTTCGGACAGTTCCTGTGTCCTTTATCAGGAGTTTTTCACTGTACACACAGCAATGGTATATGTCATACAGGTTTGCTGACAGCTTGCTCGCACGTTTTCAGCAAACACGTATGACATATATCATTGCTGTGCGTATAGTGAAAAGTGCCTCGTGGTGGAAAAATGAACTGTCCGAAATATGTAGAATTTCATTCTAAAAATAAATTTGAGAAATTAGTGCATCTAGTTGGTTTTATTATAAGAAAAAAGACAAAAGTTCTGTTTAAAAAAATTAATGTTCTTTCTCACACAATATGTGACAAACTCCAGCTGGTTATGTATATAAAATAACTTGAATTTTTGCACGTGTCAATATAAGACAATTTTTCCAACTTTCACATTTCACAACACTCATACAACGGTGCAATTAGTATTCATAATTTCATGGGATTCAAACGCTGTCCAGAGACGTTTCAAGCAGCTGATTGGCAAATTATTTAGCGTCATGCAAGTTGTTCTATTCCGGTACACTATCTCTGAATTTGTCTGCAGTGTTTGAAGGTAGCTAATGGAAATCTAATCCAGTTTCAAAGCACATCGTCGCAAATTGTTGACGTTACGTCACGAATACAATTCAGACACATTACAGGTAGTCTACAGCTAGCAGATCAAAGTGAAAATATGTGGAAAACCTGAACAATGATTTGTCTTGAAGATCAATGTCACAGAAATCGCGGGCATGTTCGGAGATTCCTCCGTTACAGAATCATCAGCACAGAGAGGTAATTTGCAATGCGCTGCGATTGTGTGCGACGTCCTGTGTCAGAGTGTGCTGAGAATACACGAAGTGCATGACAACGGAAGAAAAAGCGTAGAAATAAGTTGTTATTAAGAAAGATCGAAACCCTGAAATATAAGGGAAAACACGAAATAAAACATTCGAAATTTTTTTTAAAACAAAAATTAGAACTCCAATAAAATAACTGACTACTACAAGATTCCACTCACACCGCACGCGCAAATTATGCTACAATCACTGCGTAAACGGGACCATAAAATACGTAATTGGGTTTTTGCAGTTTTATTAGAAAATATTGCGAGAAAATTAAAAACAATGGCTACCATCATGGTTTTAAGGAGGAATAAGAAACTCGAAAAAAGTAATATAATTTATGATATCTCACACTCAAGTACATATTAGAGTATACACATATTACTTTTGCTGGACTGTTGCTTCTCACGTAGCCCTCCCGACTTAAATTTATTAGTAACCAGCTTCATATTTTGTATACATGTAAAACAACCATTGCCACCGGGTGACAACCCAATTGCAGTTAATATATTATTGTTATTATTATTATTATTATTCCACGGTTTAATGGTGGTACTGATGGGGATCAAATGTTTATTTCAAGAATTCTGATTGTAAATTACGTTTGCGTTTAGAATTATCTTCGAGTTTACAGTTCGTTCTCAGATCCTACATTACAAACAAATATTTCGACTCCATTACACGTACTTGTACCATTCTGCTCATGCTTGTGTTCTCGACTGTCTTCAGGTATTTAAGAAAAGTAACCAATAGATTCCCGTTAAAATACTTTGAGGTGAAGTGCGGTTGTGGTTTGTGCCTTCGAATTTAGCATATTTTTTTTAAGTTGTGTTTTTTCTGCTTACAGCTGTGCATAAATTTTCCCTTCGACTTCTTTGTACGCTGGAACCTAGCAAAGAGTAACCATTAGCAAGTGACAGTTGCAATGGTAGGGACTTGCATCTTTGATAAGATTTATAGTTTTTATCCTCAAGTTTAGATCGGAAAGAAAGTTACACTCCCCGTCATTCAATGACGGTAACGTATGTTTGATCCAAATATTTAAGAAATACGTAAAACTCTGTAGACAAAACTCAGAATTTTAGGCAAATAAAACTTGTGGTACATAAACGTAGTATCATCTGGGCTTTTAAACTCTTTAAATGCTTGAAAATATCAATAAAAACAAAACTGAAAATTAGACGAAGTAAATCACAATTCGAAATAAAGGCTTTCCTGCTAGCATTGTCCTCTCTGACTTCCCAGCAACTACTTTTGTTGTGCACTTGTCTCAACAAGCACTTCATGATATATCACTTTAAAATTTTGAGACTCACAGGCGTAGAGAACGTATGTTGGGGTTCGTAGATACAACTGTCTCAATATTTCTGTGCATATATGCGTAGTAGCGTCAAAACATTCCTCGAAATTCGCTGGTATAATTTACAGGAATTGCTGCACTGTGAATAAGAGCGGTACATTGACATTTTTGGTCGCCTTGGGGATGCGGTCAGAAGTAAACGCTTCACGACAATGCTCCAGCACACCGTTCGGTTTGGTCAAGGATATCTAGCAAATAACAATGTGACGAAAGTAAGCCATCCCCCAAATTCTTCTAACCTGTTTCCAACTGATTCTTACCTGTCCTTCAACTGAAATAAGCGTTGAAAGAATGACACTTTTTTATTGCTACTGACATCATGAAGAATGCGATGGAAGAACTGAAATTGTTTGGCAAAATGGCTTCCAGGGAGGTTTCCAACATTTTTACTGTCACTGGCAGAAGGGAGTAATTTTACAAGGGGTCTTCTTGAAAGGAAACCTATCCTAAATGATCGTAATATATTCTATTTCTCAGAAATAAAGTGATTCCTGGGATATTTTGAAGCTCCACAGCCAAAGATAACATTTCGCGGGTTGCCAACATGATACAGTTCCTCTCTATTAGGTGCCTGCTGTAAAGGGACTGTGGGTACAGTCACTATAGCACCAATTTGCATGTACCTAAACATCGCTCAGAACTGCTATCTGCACAGAAGGAGTGACGCAAGGCGCCAGACACCAATTATACCTCAGGACTATTATTAAAAGTGCTAGGATTACTGCCCTTGCCATCTCGTTTATAACACCTTTATGGCGCAAAACATATTGCTAGCGAAGTTCGGGGTGCAGCAAGTAAATTGACCGACTCGTAAGGGTAGCTACTCTTTTCTGTCTATAAACGTAAAGTCACTATTCATTCTATAATGGCTTACGTAGGAGGCGAGTTGAGAAATTTCAGTTCTGGCCCCGGCCGCTCTGTGCCGAACAAGGAACTCCCAGTACTCACAGAATAGACGACTCGGTGCGACTCCAGATTCGGTTTTTACGGTTCGGAGAAGTGAGGAACTTGTTGCGTGTGCCAGGAATTAACCACGATTATTATATTTTCCATCCCACAGACTAGTCTCTATACCGACTGAACTGTTCCGTCTCACTTTGTTATAGTGTCGGGTTTAACATTGCATTCCCTGGCTTATCTTTATCTCATGAGGACTGTGCAGATATTCGTGGCTGATTGTTTGTTTGTGTGTGTGTGTGTGTGTGTGTGTGTGTAATTCATTTCTCAAGTATCCACTTTGCCCATTGGTAATATTTGACGATACGGGTTGCAACACAGCAATCGTGTAGTGAAATGCAGTTGTTTCGCAGGGACATAATGTCTCCATATTCATGTTTGAACAAGACACTTAATGCATGCATAAAGTAACATTGAGCTGCGTTCACGTAACTTCTTGCAATGGAAAAAAATATTACACAATCTGAGTGTGGGTCTATAGCCTTAGTTTTATAGCATGCAAAGGGAATGCGTCGAATTTTATTGTCATTGGTGGTTTGTTTGGCTGTACTATTTTTTCCCAATTATCTTAAAAATGGCGCGATTTTCGAAATAAATATTTAACATAAAATATGTGCCTTTATTTTCTCTAAATATCTGTCTAAAACGTTTTGTACGTTGAAAATAATTGAGCGAGATATTGTTGTACATGTAAATTGTTCTTCAGGTAAAGTACACGTTATTCTTGTCAGACGTTATTGAAAGGTTTTTTGGACAAATTTCCGAGAAATATTTAACTATCAAATTTTACAGAAATACGTCAGTGTGACCTTGACAGACAGACAGACAGACAGCCATATGACGATATTAATAGTCCCTTTAAGCATTTTTTCGAAATCATCTAAAATGGGTTGAACCTGGAGTGACGAAAGTCCACGTCAGTCATACCTACCTACCTACCTACCTACCTACCTACCTACCTACCTACCTACCTACCTACCTACCTACACACATATACGTAACACATACATACATACATACTACACAAAGGGTATGTTAGGTCGGGATTTCTACGAATACAACAGACCTAAGCGTTACATAACTCGCACTCGGCTGTTGTCACGTTAGCTTCTTCGCTTGAACTGTCATTAGCTTGACCGCCTCCCTGTTTAAGCTCAACACTCCTTTTGGTGAGCTTAATAGTGTGTTCTGTTGTAAACAACTGTATTTTTATAATTTTCTATTACTTATCTTTGCACCTGCACAATTCACTGATATAATTATGAAAGTATGACAGTTTGAAAAGAATGGAAAACGTTAGGGTTTTGGAAAACTGGCACTGTTGAAAAAAATGTTGATTCTCAGGCCACTTCCAGTAAGTGGTTGTCTATCGCAAGTTTTCACATTGGGCAGATAGATGCATAGAACCTTGTGGATTTTAAGGTACACGTGTTGGCAGTAGTTCTATGTTAATTCTTAATTTATCGATTCAGTATACAAAGCAACTAATCCGTTTTCTTTTTGCCTTGGTTTGAGTTATTTCTTTGGATTTCCCCACTTATCCTTTCTGGCAAAGATTTACCGAGATATGTTACACAGTATTTACATTACCCCCTCCCCAAACAAAAGCAAGCAGATCACCACTGCAGAAGTCTGCGGAGAAAGGCAGCCATCTTTAAAGAAGGGCAAGAATTTCATTGTATTTCCTGGATACCATTCCTCTCAATCACGGTTCACGTATTCACGTTATCCTATAAGTTTTTCAAGTCCCACTGCAAGTACAGAAAACACTAAACCAAAATTCTTGTGTTTAATTCTACAGGGTATAATACAAATCAAACACTTTATCTCCAATAATCGACGATCCCTATTTTCTTGCAATTAGAGACAAATGCTATTTGTCATAGAACGAAGACAGGAATTCATAATTATAGGTGTTGGAATTGAATTCTGTTTTAATTAAATTCCCACTTGTCTTCAGTTCCATTCATGACAGTATAAAATGAAAATTCAGGGCAGATAGGAGAGTAAGAGAGAAAAGGACCGAAAGAGTAAAGTTTTGGCCTAACCAAACACAGCACGAGGTGACAAGAACACCTGGAAACGCAAGAAACCGCAAACACTACAACGAACCGCACTGCATATGAAATATCAGAAACGTTACCAAGACAGGACATGATGACATGCAATATTTCACGTTCTTGTAGGGAACTCATTTAAAGTAAATTGTTTCAATTTAATATTCAGATTTTCAGGCAAAAAATTATATTTACACGCCATATTGTATCTGTGTAATAATATACTTTTAATTCTTCATTTTTTTCATTTTCGATTATATACTTTAAATTACACACAACATGTGTAGCTCGAGACAGAGCATTTGAAGACTGAATTTTGACTTATAAATTATCTATCCTTCTATCCTTCAATCACGTATTCATTAATCATTTATCACCTTTCTATTTATATACCCATCCACCCACACTTCCATCTGTTCTTCCATTCAGCCATCTATCCATACGTCTATCCGTCCATCCGCCCGTCCGTCCTTCCGTCCGTCTGTTTGACTGCCTATATATCCATCTCTTTCTATCTGTAAATACATAAATTTCCTAGTCTTTCTCCGTAAATACGTTTCAATTTAGTTTTTCATCCTATTTATCTACATGATGTTAAAGAACATAGAATGTATTTACTGTAGCACAAATCTGGAGGAAAAATGGAATGCCATATCGCTCATTTGCGACAAGAGTGCCACAACTCAAAATTTGTGAGTTTTCAGGAGAAAATTTTAAAGGTTTTGAAGCCCTTTAATTTTTTATGTGTGCAACGGCAACACAACTGCTCTGCTGTGGCGAGCTTTCCAAGCGGTTTTATGACAATATACCTGCCTAAAAGTGCATCTGCAAAAGTTTCTTTCTATACTAATAACTCAGAAACACCAAATTTTGAGTTGTTCCACTCTTGTCGCAAATGAGCGATTTGTAAGCTTAAATAAAACGCAGGAAAACCCACTTCCACAGGTAAAACACCGCACCACAGCCCTGCGTATATCAACCAAAAATTTTCTTATTTTGGAAAAATAAACACTAATTGGTACAAACGTATCCAACTTTGTTATGTAGGGTAAACCAGAGAAATTTAACTCAATATATCACAAAACTTTAAAAGTCCACTTATCCCTATCATCTGAATAAAGTGCAATAAATCTGCCACCGTTCGCAATATGGCGAGTCTTAAAACTGAACCCCCTAATAAAAGATAAATTTATTTAATATTCCTCAGCTTTAGATTACAGATCAAAAGAATTCTATATCAAAAAATCTCAGACTGAATTCGAACAAAATTACATATAAAACTTTTATTTCCTACTTCAAAGAGAACACGGTCCGTGGTCATCACACAAACCAACCAGTGAAGGATGTTTAGAAAAAAGTGTTGAGAAAGACATAAGAGGCGTCTAAATACGCTACGTTGCAAAAAAGTTAGACCAACTTGATGACACTTGCTTTATTATGTCAATTTACTGCTCAACATGTTTCAGATGTTAATACATCCATCTTCAGGAGCTTGCGACTAATTTGTGCGTTATTGTGTAGGCTGTATTGTGCTGACTTGAGGTGTGCTGGTGTTATGCAGCGGGAGTGGTTGTTGATGATGTGGTATCCGAGTGTAGGCTGGTCTACCTTTATTCAAATATCAAGATGATGCACGGTCCAATACGCATAACTATGTTTTCGTAATTTTAAATGAGGTGGTATATGCTATTACCAATGTGTTTTAACAGTTAATGAATAAGCAACGTGTGTGTTTTAGACCTACTTATTGACACTAAAACTTCAAATTCGTGGGTCTCCATATCTACGGTTTTATTCTACTTTAAATTCCCTCGTCGAGTACCACAAATTTAATAGATTTAACGTATATTATCACTTAGTTTCAGTCAATCATTATATGTTAGGAAAGAGGTAGATTATTGCAAATTACTTAAATTTTTCTAGCACACTTTAAGTCAAATTCATAACTGCATAAAGATACTTCTTGAATCACATCATCATCCCTAATGAGGGCCGAAGAAGTCACATTTGCCCCTACGTTTTAATCATTACTTTTCTTCAAAACGTACATAAGCACGATCTACTTTTTTTCGAAATTTACAGAGAAAGATGTTAAATGATTGTGAGTTCGCCCACATTTAGCTAATTTTGATGTTTACATGTGTTACAACTGCTGCTAAAACTCTCATTCTACGGTACTGCAAGATTTGTCAAACCCATAAAACACCTACTCATTGTTCACTCCCGTTTCCAGAAGATTATCGCCTAAGCTCTTCGTCATGAACAGGAAGCTGTTGAGTCATGCGGGTTCTGCAAACTCATGCTTTCACGTATTTAACTTCTCAGAAAGTAAGGCCTGTGCTGTTTAACGATTGCAGTATTCATTACATGCATTTGACTATGAACATTTTGTGGCAAGCTGCACTCACAGCGCTTTGAATTCAGTTCCTTTCAGTCTAAAAAAATCTTATAAATATTGACTACGTGAACATTCATTTTGACGTTTTGCTGACCGTGCATCTCAGTATATTTATCTGAGTATTTAACCAACTTGATGCACAAAATTTGTTTCACAATATGTTTTATTTCATGCCTCTACATGTTTCGAGCACATATGCACATAATCAGGAGGTCAAAATTGCATTACACAGCCTCTGGTATCACGAGACGGCCACCTATAGGTATGATGATACCAGAGGCTGTGTAATGCAATTTTGATCTCCTGATGATGAGCACATGTGCTCGATACATGTAGAGGCATGAAATAAAACTTATTGTGAAACAAATTTTTTGCATCAAATTGGTTAAATTCTCATATAAATAAAAAAATGTGAACATTCATGTTTCGACATCTTTCTACATACAATTGTGCAATCATACTTAAAGGAATGTTCATATTTTGTAGAAATTAAATTACTTTACGGTTGTTGGAATTAGGCGGTCTACTGAATAAGAAGTTATACTACAATTTTTGCAGCTTAATAAACATTTTCTAAGCAGAAAACTTCCTGCCAACATACTCATGCTAATTTATTTGGGACAATGTTTTAAGGAATATTAAAATTAAGATTTTTTCCCCGTTTTATGCTCGTTTTAGCACAATCTCTAATTTGAAAAATAATTATCTTATTGGGAATTTGATACTTTCTCTAAACAGAGAAGCGTATTGGTTTAATTACCTTGCAGCAAATAAACTAAACGTTCTATAAAACCCTTTTTTCTCTTTACCTAGTTCAGTTAAATATTAATGGAGATTTAACAGAGCTTAATATTTCGGTTAATTTTGATTGCGGATGTTTCTGACAATTTACTACATTCCGTACACCAAGAAACTACCCGCCATCTATCAGGTTAGAACATATCATAGACCTAAATAAAGGGTAATCCCTTCGCTGAAACATGTAAGAAGGGATTAAGACGTGATATAACATCAGTCCAACGTCTGTAACACGCTCCATAGGAAGAATGCAATTCCTAAGCGAAGTTATCAGCCATGGGCGCTGTTGACAAGGTTCCGGCTCCATGCAATGCTCCAGAGTTGTGCGGTTCGCCCCTGTTGCTGGTCCGTCAATCTGTCCCCGGAATTGTTTGGCAGTTTCGTCCGGGGGCGTCTACTTTATGTGGGACGCCTGTCGCCGGAGCGTCGCCAACATAAAGTCCCTCGTTACACGATGCGATGGTAAATTTTTGTCACGGTTTGCCAGTGATCCAGTTCATTTATGTGTTCATATCTGAACTGCGTAACCCAAAAGTAATGTTCCTGGAAGTGGTTCTTTCTACATACGAAGATAACCATAACGTCACAGGGCAATAAGTTTGTAACAGAGACAGACAGTTTTCAATGAATTCTGGGAAAAACAGCTTTTTGTCAAAAACTAAATCTATCACCGTTATCACAAAAACTTTTACTTGTTCCTGTCCCCAGCCTAATAAACTCATTCTTACATTTATAACCAGGGCATTGGTATCCATTTCAATAATATCATTCCATCCACACCTAGATCTCAAACACAATTTCTTCCCTTCAGCTGGGCTGGTTAAGTCTTTGGAGTATAAATGTTTGATACGTCTTGCGCGCTCCGCCACTGTTTCTTCTCCACGTGACCATTGATGGTAAAGTAAAAATGAAAACACTTATTCGTTTGATCATTTATCGTTCTCCTGTTACGCCGACAACCGGCATCCGGATACCACACCACCCCAGCCAAACCACAACGTAACACCAACACACATCGAACCAGAGCAATACAACCCATGAAATAACTCAACAAATAAGTCGCAAGCTCCTGAGGATGGATGTAT
>Ga0136643_10001809_pt1 | contig 26844 bp, 15 predicted proteins | sample TergutLab28metaG_FD_96883 | JGI IMG/M metagenome (GOLD analysis project Ga0136643, IMG submission 96883) | Labiotermes labralis P1 segment gut microbial communities from Petit-Saut dam, French Guiana - Lab288 P1 (version 3) (version 3) | ecosystem: Host-associated > Arthropoda: Insects >... | reverse complement strand
TATATACCATGTTTAAAATATTCAGTACCTATATTTGTTGAATAAATATATAAAATGCAACTTTAGAGGTTAGCGGTGCGGTACGACCACTATAGTTGACATTAGGCGTCTAAAGGTTAATTGGGCGTGACATTGACAGTCCACCACGATCTAGCGCCGAGATCAAAGAAAGAGTAGAGCTAGACCTCTACTACCTCTCTGGGCCTTCGTGGCCTGTTTTAGGGTGAAATTCATCTTTACCTTTACCTTTTTTATAGGAGCCATCTTGTTTTCTTTTATAATAATACAGTAATTTATTCAGTCAATAACACAACATATATCTATAATCAATATTAAAAACTTGGCTACATGTTTCGATTCATTGAACTATCCTCATGCCAATTTACAAAACACAATATCGGTACATTTAGCGAGTGCGCACGTGTGCGCACTCGCTAAATGGTTCAGTGAATCGAAAAATATCGCCAAGTTTTTTATATTGATTATAAATAAATGTGGTGTTGTTGACTGAATAAATTATTGTATTATTTACCTTCATCGTTGGTTTAATTTTCAGTATCATGAATTTCACGATGTGTTTCATGAAATCTCATCAGTTACACTGACTGAAGTTAAGAGGGCGGAGGTTGGTGAGGAGGGGGAATTTACGCACGAAAATAATCAATCAGACTGAGCATTAAGTCAGATCTCTAAGAGTAAATAAGCACAGACAATACTCTGTCCATATATCACTGTCCTCTGAAAGTGTTCTGTACGGAGAACTCTGACGAGCACGTTGCTGAAAAACATGATAAACGAGTAAGTTCTAAATCAGACCACACTTCAGATAATCAATTGGAGTGCGCACTGTCCTTACAACGGCAGCTCTGTCCATTACTTAACAACCATGGCGTGTCTGTAACTCCCGATGCTCCGTTATTACGAGGCAACCTAATTAAAGGTTACTATGGAAACGCCAGTCCGCCCAACAAATAGTAATCAATTCGTTGTTCTACAGCAGGTTTTGTGTCTAGGTATATTCCGGGATGTCATTGTTACACAGAAATAAATTAGTGTATCCAATAAACCAGTGACATCTATTCGTGTAAACATTAATGAAGCACTTCAAGTCACAGGAAGAAGACAACGATATATTACGTGCTCCTAAACCATCAAGAACTGATATACTCGTATGCAGTTGACTAGCTCTTTGAAGAAGAATAGTTTAAGAAGCTAAGAGTTGCTCATATCTTCTAGAAACTCCGCGTTCTTTCTGCAAATAAAATTGCCGCTAATGACTTCACAATAAATTGACGTTAGATCCTACAATTAGATATTTAACTCCAAAGCACGTCTAAAGATACAGTTCACATAAGATACACCTATATGTTCCCCAACACGTCTGAATCGACCAAGTAGACTCTTGCCTTCATTTTTCCCCCATTCAAATATCGTGTGTGTGTTTGTCGCTTACCCCACTCCTGCTGGCATATTCGGTCTATGTTATCGCAATTGATCGGAAAAACTCCAGCAGATTGGAACATGAGATGATAATGGCAGCTTAGCTGTTCGAGAAAGAACCTGACTTTTATCAACGTCCACACGTCACTGAATGTATTAAAGGTGCCCGAAATTAGTGTCAGCCAGTTTAAACCTGTTTGTAAAAACACGTTCTGTCCGTTAATATACATATTACTTTAACCTAGTAAATACTCAAGGGACTGTGTTTACTTCAAATTTCCCAACCAATGCTTTTCAGTAAAGAAAAACAAAGAAAAATGTGTTTTCTGACCATGCAGACTGACTGACGTTGCAATACCTGACAGGCATCTGCTATGCAGGGGCACAAAAGACAAATAATAGTGCAAAACAGCTGGCCTAAATAAGATACTGTGATCATACATAAGTCAGTAGCGGGTAGGAGCTGTGTTGTAGCATGGTAATGTGACGTGGTGAATGGTCAGTCAGGCTGGACGTAGCGTGGACCAAAGTACTAGACTTTGTTGAAGCTGAATAAGCAACTGTTCATTCTAGCAGCGAAGAGTAAAGATGTGTACAGTAGAATTACACAATCTCGAAGAACAAAAGATGACAGTCCAGGTAAGCCGTGATAGTCGGAGATCAAGTACAGCGGTACTTTTAAAGCGAGACTGACACTTCAATCCCGCTTACAATTCTGTCAAATCTACTATATATATGGACTATCTTGGGCGCTGGCTCAGGGAGGAGCATCAGTGGGTGACTTTCCAAAATCGTTCTCTGATTGGGTCCCAATTACATTGGAATGTTACCTTATATGGTTATACTCTCAACATTTTCTCATGTAGTAGTGACATTTAGTAATGAAACTTTTAACACTTAGACAAATGCAGTTTCTTCCACTTTCCAACGAACATTATCATATATATTTTTAAACAGTCTGGCTTATTTCTTGGACTCGGGAAGGAAAGACTAAGTTGTTAAGTAAAGAGAAACATTACAATGCTCATAACGCTAATGCAAGCATCCAGCTTTAAGCGTGGTGCATTACAAGGCTTAAATGTATCAGGCTATAAAGTTAAAATGTCTTACACTCTAAGTTACAAAAGCATGACAAGGATTTGTGATTATGGACAATGTCTTTCTTCACATCTCTTCTCCCGTACACACACTTTCTCACCGCAGAGCTTTAAACCCAGAGAATATAAGAGATTCGACCTGTCACAAGGCCCTTACTTATGTAGGAACAACACAAGCAATGTGCACATAACGTAACATTGAGACGCGTTCATGCAATCATTGTTGCAGTGGAACAGCAACAAGTAGTATTACAAAACTCGAGTGTATGTGTATTTGTAGCCTTAGGTATCCAGCACGCAATGCGCATGCGCCATATTGTCAACTGTGACCTGCATCGCTGTGCAATATTTTTCCACATTATGTCATAAATGGCATGATTTTCGAAAAAAGTTACTGAACACAAAATGTGTTTTGATTTTCTCTACAACTTTTGTCTGAAACATTTGTGATTGTAAGATGAAATGAAAGATATATGATAAAAAAGTATATTTGTCTTCATGTATTGCACTCTTTATTCTTGTCCGATTTTAATAAAAACTGAATTTTCTCAACAGATTTTCCAAAAATACTCAAATATCGAATGTCATGAAAATTTGTCCAGTGTGAACCGAGTTGTTCCATGCGGACGGACGGACAGACGGAAGGACATGACGAAGCTAATAGTCGCTTTTCGCAATTTTGCGAGCGCTCCTGAAACAGACACATCGCCGATGTCTCTGGTTCTTACCCGCAATTTCACTCTTGCAGCAAATTTTGCTGTTAAGACCACGCACTGGGTCCGACAAGTACTCTTATGAGAAGTAAATGAGTATGTAACCTGAACGTAATTAAATCAGTATGTAAGAATGTAAACAAATTCGAAACATACGAAGCTTAATACTGATTATCAATTAGATGGACATACAGCAAACACAACGTGCAGCCGTGAATCAAAGTGTTAGTCGAACTCGTTTTCACTCCATTATTCATTTGCTTCAAAATGCTGTATTAATTACTGATGTAAGGGAGGATTATTACAGTTAAAAGTATGGTAGTAAGAGTAAACACACATTTCAACCGCTTCATTATAACAGATCAACAGGCACACGGCTACTAAAATATTCCGTCCGAAAGACAAGGTTTTTGTGAAACGCTGCATGAATACGAAACAAATCCAACATTGGCAACCTTGAAACACCACCAAACTGTTCTCGGCCAAGTTAAATCAACAAGAAAAGTCATACATATTAATCATGCTAATTGCAAGAAGCGCGGAAACGAAAACAAAAACAGAGGTGACGAGTGTTGTAGCGGCACTTGTATAATCGGATACAATGATAAATGGTGTGCGGAGAGGAAGGAAGAATAGTGAAATATAACACGCAATAAAAATTTATCAGGAGTGAGAAGCGCGTTTTAATTGTATTTCAGGAACTTGGAAGCACCGAAAGTCCAAAATACAATTGTGCTCTTCTTGCACGACACATAGCGCATTAATTGAAACAGGATTAATCATGCAAGTTTCACCAAATGATTACATCCAGAACCTAATGGATTGGACCCTTCAGTTATAGCCGACAGGCTGCACTAAAGTGCCACTGTCAATCAAATCGACAGGCCATTCTTTTGTTCGTGCTGTTTTAAAGTCACACGTAGCTGCCTCCTGTGTGTAGCTGTAGAAACCACACTGGCTTTTCATTAACTAACCAGTATAATCCAAGAAACGCAACTGTGACAGGCATTAAACTGAATGAATAACACAAAGGCAACCCTTCAAGGAATGAATAAGCCTAATTGGAGACTGTCAATGTAAGGGTAGTGAGATGCCGAAACATGGATCTTGTGTCTGGCCGTCGTGGAGTGCACTCCGAGGACTTACTTTATTTATTTGTTTATTTAGTTAGTCAAGTTAGTTAGCGATTCCTTTCAAGTGTCTGGCGATCTGTTCTGCTCTAACTCTGGCCCATTTACAAGTAATTTTCTATATGTATTTGCACAGCGACCATTCCTATAGGTGACACAAGCAACCACTTACCACAGGTCTCAGCAACAGACGCGGTATGCGACAAGCAGTGACGTTACTAGCGGCACCCAGAAGTGGCTGTGGCAGTTGAGGGCGTCACCACTGTCTGCAACATAGTGCCACAGTCTTAATTTCGTTGTGACAAACATAGCATGGTTACAGTGCATCGCCTAGCAACACTTAAGATACAGTGAAAAGACACGTGGCAAGCGGAACAGCATCTCAGGAGGTCAAACGGAAGCCAAGCCCAGAGGCGAATTAATAAATTGCAAAAGTGCCAGAAAGAGCAGAGTGTATTGCTGTGCTTGCGCTGCTCAGCAGTAGGTCAGCGATGTAAAATTGCTTTGTCTTCTACCCCATTTGATGACGCTTTTTGCGACGTATATCTGTAACTGTTCCTTGGCCCCACTAGTAGTAGTAGGGATGTTAACAAATAAATATCGTCCTTTCATCTTCCCCTTCCCAGGGGTCAACTTTTTCCATCCCTCTCCCTGACTGCTGACACGTATGTTACATGCTACAAGCACAAGAAGAATGACCACTACAGAAAATGACCAAGGAACGGTACTGAATGCTCTGTATCCACCAGTACAAAAATACTGATATGTAAATATAGAAACACACACACACACACACAAGCACAAAAGGCATTATTATAATCCTACGACAAAGTAAAAGCGGGGTATACCTGCCAGTAACACGAAATGAAACAGGCTGCTTATAAAGAAACCGTGAAAATAAGAACACAAACTACCAAGCTTCGATTGTCACAAGGGGATACCTAGCAGTGTAAATACAAGCAATTATTTGTAGACTGATTTCATTTAAAAAGTATACCATGAAAAATAAAAAAAATATGCGAGTGTTAAGATAAACAAATTGTTTACATTGGCCTACTAAAACGCAAATTGTAACACGTAATAACGTTCTATAGTTAATACTTCTGTACATGTTTGATCTACGTATCAAAACGTGGTGTTGCAATCAATGAAGGTAAGTAGATAAGATTATCTTGTAAGAAAAAAGGCTTTTCCATATCCTGGTATAGAAGATGGTGCAATAAATGCTACGTGATATTGATAGTGTTAGTGTTTTTTGTTAAATATATTTATGATAATATTCACAAAATAACTCCCAAACTGAAATAATCAACACAAGAATAACACGTATGATCTTATAATTATTTCGATATTAAGAACCTGCTAACAGAGCCAATGTCGCTTTGCAACGAACTTCAAAACGACTAATTCAGATCTGTATGAAGCATAAATTTCTGCTTTTTTATGAATTCAATATTAGTGACACTTGTTCAATATATTACAAAAGAAAGGAAAAGAAAATAAAAAACGCGAAATGAATGTGGAATTTAAAACACATAATTCTGTAATAAACACCATATGTATGTCTTCACAGTTTCCTACGATCAATACACCCTATATGGCGACACAGCTCGCTCATCTATATACCAAAAGCTCAGAGTTCTACAATACCGAATTTCCTAAACAACAAAAGAGCAAGAATTATTATCATAATTATAAGCACGTTGGGACCGCGGTAGCACAGTGGTTAAGGCGCTGTGCTACAAATCTGAAGGTTGCTGGTTCTATTCCAGATGGCGTCATTGGAATTTTTTATTGACATAATCCTTCCGATCGCGCTATGGCCCTGGGGTCGACTCAGTCTCTAACAGAAATGAGTACCAGGAGTATTTCCTGGGGGTAAAAGCAGCCGGTGCGTAAGGCTGACAACTTTAAGGCCATCCCGGTCCATCGTCACGTAATCTGGGAACCTTAACTTCCTGGAACCCTGTGGGCACCTCGGGCCTGTAATGGGACTGACTTAACTTTATTTATGATAAACACGTAAATGGTAAAATTTTTACATAATAATATGTACATACTTGAAACTAATACAACAAAAACTTATAAAAGTCTTATTTGAGACGTTACTAACTTTCAGCATTGCTATGGAGCAAAGATGTAAATAGTTATTATTCCTATGTATTAATATCTTTTACATATTTTATTAAAATATGTGTGCTTAATGGTAAAAAGCCTTAGGCAGATAAACATTTTGTGTAATCGCTTCAAATTTCATAATAGTCATAGTGGAACTCAAAAGAAACACGATGGGATAAAATAAAGTAGTAATACAATGTCTGTGAAGTTGTGTAGAACAATTGTTATACGCAACAATGTATTATATTTTCTTCATTGTTTCATCTCATATAGCTACTAAAATAGTGACGCTACTATACTGGTGTATTAGCCGCCGACGATGGGGATAACAAATAATTTTGAAATTAAATTTAGGATTTTAACTGATAGCCGTCTGTTACTTTACCTACAAATAAGACGTGTGTTAAAGACAATGAGACACACTGCTTTTGTGCTTTCGGTCCTTGCATGTCAATGACAGATACGAAGCACGCGTAGTGAGCCAACACTGACAGTATAACGCGGTTAGCAATACACCGAGCAAAGTGGTTCTCGTGCTGTCTTATTTTGTAGTTTGGGAAGTGCCCCGTTTCAGTCCCTACTAGAGACACTGACAATCCTGAAGTTTCAGGAGGTTTTGCTACCTCTCTCAGACAACTACTGCAACAGTGAATTAAATTAACCCGCACCCTCTCATTTTCAAATCCCTTCATGTTCAAATTTAACGTATTTTTCGACGCTGTATATTTTGACGTATTTATACTGTAGTGAGAATAAAGGACACAAAATTTCCCCCAGCACACATACCAAAATTCGATTTGCATAAATCTGACAAAATCCCATCCCAAAATCCTCCTACATGTATGTCCAGTTGTTCTAAGTTCAGACAAATATTTCAATAACGCTCCTTCAGACAACAGGTACATCATGTGCGTTATAAGCAAAATTTCTCCTGGAAAAAAGAAAAGAAATCTCCAGAGTGAGAATGAAAATGCCCTCCTGATATGAATTGTATAAATCTACAATGTGTTCCAGAGACAACATGTACGTCACAAACGCATAATTTGCTTCAGATACGGCCTGTAATTAAAACACGTTAACCTGTGCGTGCTCGTCGATTGCTTCGATGCAATTAGGAAAATTGCACTCTGATCAGAATCGTCGGAAAATTGTATGAAGCGTTCTCATGCAGGTAGTTTCATGTGTACAGATTCGACATTTCCCACACAGGTAGCGTTGTCTCTCCGTTTATTGGATCAGAAACTTAGAATTCAAGAGAAATCGAAGGTACTCCAGCTGTTAAATGTTTAACAGTTTCAGTTATGTTTAAAACAAAGTAACTAATCGCAAAATATTATATTTACTGTTCAATGCGACTTTTATTTTTGCTGCACTTTAAGTGATTAAATAAGCTCAAGGATATCTCCTGAAAATTATTTTGTAAAATAATTTTGGGAAGTTTTAAAAAGACAACAATTAAGGTTATTAGAGCGGTACCTATGAAGATAACAGGATTTTTTAACGTGTTGCTAAAGAGTCTGGTAAATATCTTCCGACACTTCTGAGGAGAATTTTGCGTCCTCATTAACCTCCATATTCCGGAACAAGATAATATTCGATAAGGGTGCTCTTTTCGTGCAGGCGTGTTACTTCCAATGGAGGAATATTTACACATTCCTTAAAAGTAAAGGTCAGAGTGAGGCATAACAGAGTAGTAATAACTGCCCTTGCATGTCATCGCAACTGTAAATAACGTGTTTTGATCGAATTTTGTATTAGATTTCTACACTAACATTGTGAAACAGTTTTCGTTTTGGTTCACACTAATCAATACTACATTAAAATCAGGTCGAAGGCCATTCATTTTTTTCAAAAACTCTTTATCATATAAAATATATATACATTCATGACATATACAAACGAATCTCATATAGGCATGACAATTTATAAGAAATATGTCTACTCGGAAAATATATGACTAAATAACTGAGTTCTTTTTCGAAGTTAGTGTAAAAGAGCATACTGGTACTTGCAGTCATGCACACCAGAACATCAGCGTGTTGGGTCTTTGCTGTTATTTCAGAATATGAAGTATTACTGCGTTGAAGCGATGCTATAGAAATGTGATAAATAATAAACAGGCTAAAAAGATAATTACTGAGAAGTTAAGCAGAATTAGACGTGTTAAAATACACTGTAATAGTCGTACAATAAGGCCCTTGGGTCCACTCAGACTCACATTTAGTGGGTACTTGACTATTTTTCAGGGGTAAAATGGCCAGTGTGTGTGTGTGTGTGTGAAGCCAGCAAATCACCTTCATCTAATGCAGACTTTGCAAATTTTTCACTGCAAGCTCCGTGTACACAAGGACTTAACTTCACAGCACAACCTTCATAAGACAGACAACAGCACGGAGCGCTCTTAGACAGCACGGGCCCTCCAAGTTACAGAACACTTTCCCAAAATCTGTTCTCTTCCCGTGTAAGTGAGTTTCTATAACATATTTAAGACACGATTTTGGGCTACAGTATAGCCATGCTGAAAAGGAAGTGAATTGGACAGAAATTTAAGATTTATTTGCTTCACTTCGTGAATCTATGAATACGTTTAAAACGATGCAATGGAAACTCCTGTTTGATAAAATTCACATACACAAACACACACACACACACATATATATATATATATATATATATATGTAAATGAACGCAAGCCATTTTAAAGTATTTAAGCATTTTGGACAGAAAACAACGTAAGGGATTGGTGTTTCTGAAGTACTGCCAAGTTTGGAATAGCCTACGTGATATAGAAAATGGACCAGATTCTTAATAATATGCATATCCGAGCATTAATCAGCAATTCAACAGATAATACCAAGCAATGAACACTCTCACATATAATCCACTAAGACTCTAACATGTTTCGATCTTCTTCAGATCATCCACATGGAGTTTACATCAAACAAGCCTGTATAAAACACAGATGAATTATCAAACAAATTGACATTATTGAATAAAATTTTAATCTATTTGATAATTTATTTGTGTTTTGTATATGCTTCTTTGATGTAAGCTCCCTGAAGATTATCTGAAGAATATCGAAACAAATTAGAACCTTATTGGATTATATGCGGATTATTTAATTACTTGTACATATGTTGGCATAATCCATTAATTATTACGATAAATGAGACTGTTGTTCGGTGAATGGTTTACATTCTCGGGCAGAAGCTTAGTAAATGTAGGTAATGTGTCCCATTGTCAGCAAGGCAGACTGTACACATCAGGTGGGGTGCCATTAAGGTGGAGAGCACTGCTGTACAGTGTTCCCTGGGGTTCAGAAAAGGTGTGTGGACGTCTTTACTGCCTCATTTAGGAACAATTATTGTACGGAGTGGTTTCGTCTCCATTGTATTAGTGTTGCTTATAACTGTAGATCAAGAGAGTTGTAGCATCATAGTTACAGGTTAACGAACTGAAATGCAAGCCATCGCTAGAATTGCTACCTCAGGCGTTCATATGTGCAAAGGTCATCACAACGTGGGGGATGAAGCCCGTTTGCTGAATGTGTCCACAGGCTTCAGAAATTATTACAGACCGAAACATCATGCTGGAGCAAGATGCAATCTTCTTTATACATATTTCATTATAAATGACGAAGAAGAATGCGAGATAAATCATGGCTGTCGCTACCGGTCTTGTCTTCCTGGTTTACGGCACGTGTACAAATAATCCGGAACGAGTTGTTGAGCGTAACAAGGAAATTAATTTCCGAGGCAAATGATTGACGCTTTGCACAAATCTCCGAATGCAGTACGAATATGACTGCATTACACTTTACATATCTGCAGTTACGTAGCAAAAATCGCCCTCTATGTGGTACAAACTGCATAAGGAGAAAGCTGAAGATAATTTTGTACATCGTAGGCCAAATTATTGCCAGGTCAAGTGTAACGCTGCATAAAAGTTTCAAGTACATAACAGTTTGCTGACGGGTCACGCATATGGTCTACTTCAGTAGTGTTGACGGAAATAGAGCCCGGTACATTACTATTGACAGAAGAAAGACAAATGTATTAAAGAGACCGACCAGTGACAATCTGTCCACCATAAATCTTAGACGAAATGCCTTGTGAATAACACCGGTTCTTTATGTAAGTCAGTGGTATCTAAAGGCATGACGAGGCAAGGTCTAAACAGGAAACTTAATGTTCGTATAACGTAGAGGAGGTTGAGAATGTCTGAAAGTATCTGCAAATGCATACGGTAACACCACCTAACTATACACGGTTTGAGACAAAATATGACTGCAAACTGTGAGCGAGAACTCGTTACTCATGCACCTTTCAGTGTTATTGGTTTTAACAACTGCACGTGGCAGCAAATTAATTACTTGCTTTCATTGCCATTCCTTATGACGTACGGAAACCAATTATTTTTACGAAGACTCATTGTTTGAGTGAACGGATATTTAACTTAATAGTTTCTTCCAAGATACAGAAAGAAATAAGGACTGAAGATAACTGAATAACGAGGAGACTCACATTGTGTAATCTTATCTAAATATCATGGTCAAATAAAGGACGATACGATGTGCAGGTCATGTAGCACAGTTGGAAAATATGAGAAATAAGTAAAAAACTTCAGTCGGCAAGTACAGAGGCCACTTGGAGTTAAAAACGGCCTAGACGTTATGGTAATATTAAAGTGTAACGTAAGGACATTCAATGAATTGAATTATTTGAGGACAGAAGACAGTTGAGGATGTTGTAGGCACCGTAATGAGCACGTAGATTCAACAGAAGATGCGATATTCTGTGTCAAGCTGCACAAATATTAGCTCCTAAACTATATGAATAGAAGTGTAAACGGATTTTAACCGCTATAGTGATAAGTTAGCAGCATTCACTTTTTCTGTCACTTCCTTAACTGGAATTTTAATTCAATTTTATTATTAACAATAATATACCTATTTCTTCTAAGTATCAAATGTCGTAACATGGCAAATTTTAGGCGAGGGGTTTAGGGCCCCCTGAATACTGAAGCGGAAGTACCAATGAGCTATCTGCGGCATCTTATTAAATACACTCGCAGCTTCCTTTTGAAGTGGTGACGTGTCCCTTGCAAGCAAGAACTCATTAGGAACAGGATTAAATATTAATTACGATAGCTTCCAAGTTCGGAATACATACCTAAATAAATGTAAAAAAACTTGATTAGTTTTCTTTAGAGGGAATAAAAGCTTCTCTGCATTGTGTACGACAAATTGCATAAGCTAGCCAGAACTTTAGAAGCACTTTCGGTAATGACACGTCTCTTTGAGACACTGTTTGTTTCTTGGCATGTGAGGACATAAGTATTTGCAAAATTTTGTCAGTGGTTCTGTCCAATTACAAACATAGGAAATTTCGAGTTTCTGCCTCAGCAACTTATTAAGAAGCACAGAATGTCACCTTCAGAAAATTACAGACATTTCAAGAATATTTGTTATTAAAATCCGCCACATAATTAGAAAAATATTCTCGTTACTATTGCTGATAAACTTCATGAGTTATGTTATGTTATTACACAATATCATCCCATCTTTGTCAATTAAAATCATGTATATATTAAATTTTTCTGGATATGATCCAATGACAGAGTCTTGTAATGAGAGAGAGAGAAACACATCAGTGCTGCGCAACTAACCCCATAAATAAATGTTTATTTCTTATTTAGGCCGGTTTAGTGCATTTTATTATTTTCAACTTGATTAATTATTCGTTGTTTGGTTACTTAGTTTTTACCGTTCGTTGGGTAATGACAAACCTTCTCCAAAAACTTAAAGACGAATACGAAGAATTACAACAGAAATCAGGAAGGATTTCCGTCCTGAAATAAAATTTTTATTGGTTTATTTAACGACCTATTTGGATTTACAAGCATTCCTTATTATATAATTAAAAAGTGGTTAATTATTTTCCACTGAAGTCCCCACTTACGAAGCTAGTCGACCGCCAATCGGATCCACGTCAACTAAAATTTGGCCTACAAGCGAAAAATCTAAGGTCAAATTAATAAACTTGGTTAGTGATGCGATTTGATCGATGGGAATATTTAATATTTGATAAACCGATGCCATATAGCAAACTTTAGGTTTAGAGCGTAAATGTTTTAATGCAAATAAATAATTATACAAATCAATAACATTGCCTCTGGTCGGACTGAAATAGAAAGTGAAATGCTGCCAGAATCATATCGGAGCAATCAACGGGTACATAACATGACAAGCAGTTCATCCCCAGGAAGAGCAAATTAATACTGTATGCTCCGGGATTCAGTTCACAGTTACACATTTCATAATTCTACGGATTAAGAGTAGAAACTGACTCTTATGTACCACATTTCAAACAAAAACACTGTTTTCAATTCACCTTAAATTCAATATTTTGATTAGTTATAGGCCTATTATGTTTATCTAGTGATTTCAGTTCAATAGAATATTAATTTGAAGTCGCACTGGATTTGAGAAAGTTGGATGTCTACAGTCAGGTAACTGAACAGTTGTCTGTGTTAGATTTCATTGTATGTTTCACGTATGTCTCTTAAATGAAGTGCGAAGGATCTCTCCATCGGCAACCCTCTAAATTTGTGTACTATTGTATTTATCAGCCGCATCACGCACTGAAGTAACAGCTTTCTTATATCTATCATGTGATGACTCCTATATAGCCTATTTATTTAAGAACAATGTTGGCTTGCACGTTTAATAGAGCCATGATTAAGTATGCTTATGATTAGTTGGATCTTGTAAACACGACAAACTTTCATACTGAAATTTTGTTCTTCTGAATTTAGATTTGTTGAAACGTGAAGCACATCGAGTGTTTCAATCAGATGTCTAGCTTAGTGCGTTCGCTACGAAAATTTGCAAAGATTTTCTCTTAGCTGTGATAAGACTGTCAGTCTGTTAACGAATATTGCTCAGGAATTACTGATATGATTTTTATGGCACTCAGTGTTGCGAAGTTTTGCAAAAAAAAAAACCCCCTGCCCTAGGATTTCCAATTTTAAAATTATTTCCTTTCAAAACTTTCACACCTGCTAAGTGTACCCGAGGTGGAGTACTAAAATTACATTTTAGAATCCAATATTTCAAAACCTGTCATTACCCAACACTTTATTTAAGAAATATAAGAGTTTTTGAGATCATAAATACGAAAATCTCTGCAATCAGTGCAAATGGAATTCGCTAAATATTTTTGTTGCACAGAAAGAATGTTTCAAACATTGCAAAAAACATTGTACTCTGGCATACGTTTTATGTCCAATAGGACTACATATATTCCGTACTAAAATCGATTCTTAAGGTAGTGAAGCATAAGCGACTGACCACGCCAGTATTTTTACGTTACACAATAGGCGTTCCCTATTAAATACTAGCGGCGTGAATTTTACTTTCGGCAGTTTCCACAGTAAACTTTCCACGTTGCAATTGCTACATTTTATAAAAGTCCATTGAGCAATGTTATTACTAGGTGTTTCTCATTTAACAATTTAAAAAATTATTTACGTGAAGACCACGCACTTCCGTCCATTTGTCCTCCTATCCTTTTGTGACGCAATATCGCCCACTAAATATGTCAGATTTTCATAAAATTTAGTACAATAAATCTGTCGGGCTTTCTTATGCTTATGGAAAATATGTGTAATGTAAGCCACTCCAAAGTTTATATCGTGTAACTTATAGCTAAGTAATTCATATGCAAGGTTGCCCAAACATTACTCTGTAACTGATAAGCAGCAACTGGATTATATGCAATTTCTAAATTTTATCTTTCGTCCTGTAATGAACATCTAAATTTTAAAGTTATACCTGAACAGATGTGTGTTTATGAACTATTCATAAAGTTGTCCAAAATGTGTACCTTCCACAAGAAAATAAAGCACCATCAAGAAAGAAAGACCCGGCTTGTCCTGTTTCTCCTGTGACGTCATGGGGGTACCCGCACGAATCCAAGAAGAGATGATTGCTATCTGCAGTAACAGTGACGACTAGGCTGATGTGAAATCAGAAAAAGAGAAACAGAAAAGTGGAACGGCGAATTCTAGTTCCAAACGTCTTCTTCATAGTTCTGTGCCTCTCTTTCGACTCAATTTTCTCTTATTACAGAGACAAATGTAATGTTGGCGGATGTAATGAATAGTAGAGAGTCCATCACGCATTCAGTCACAATTCTGTTATCGACAGAAAGCTAATCAACACTGTCGAAAAAAGTGAGTGAGTTCTTTTTTTTACCCTCGATGTTTAAAATTAAATTTTAAGGTCCGAATGATAATTTCTGTCACACGCCAGAATCGAAATCATTTACACCAAATGTCGCGGCCGAGTATTATTACTAATGTTTGAAATTTCAAATTTTGGCCAAAGCACAGGCTATCGCAAGGTGCTTGTATCGGTTTTTCTTAGACGCTCGATGCCAATTAAGCCACTTCTTCGTCCTTGCATGTATTTATAGTTCATTACTCCTTATTCCAATTATTAGACTGTACACAGAGTTACTGAAAGGGTCGCTAAATGGAAGAGAAACAAACAAATAAACGAGCTATTCCATTACAGACAAGGACAGGCCTTTAGGGCTCCAGGATTGAGGCTCCGAGATTTCAAACGAGTCGGCACATGAAGACTGAAAGGTTGTCAGCCTCACGTACCGGCCACGTTTACTCCCTCGAGACACCCTGGTACTCATTTCGTCTAGAGGTTGAGTAGACCCCAGCACCATAGTGGGACCGAAATAATTAAGTCAATGAAAAATCCCAATGACCGTATCGGGAATCGAACTGGCCACCTTCCGGATTGTAGCGCAGTGACTCAACCAACTGCGCAACCCCGTACCCGTTCACAAACAAAATCCTACTTAAATTCACATTCAATTTCCCCCAAAATTTACATGAAATAATATCTACATATAAAGAGCATCAACAGAGTGCTATGGACTTACCGCGTTTTACTGTAAAGAACAGAAGATGTATCTGTTGTTTGTCGGACTGGAAGACGAGTTGGGTCAAGTGACATTTTCTATTCTTTCCCGTCTCTCATTCTGTCTGACACTCGTTATAACTGTTAAATATTTAATGACTACCTTACTCACATGAAAGTTTATGCCTGATGGCAATCAGCCGCTTTATGAATGTTTCCACTGTCTTCCTGGCGGAAATAAATTGAAAGTCTCTCTTGATACGATCCCAATAATGGATCCCAGGGTCGTCATTTGTTTGCGCTAGGCTAAGTGACGGCCTCCCTTGTGCGTGTTTGTTTTGCCTGATTGAACGGATAACGAAATGTCCATACTTAGGAGGCGGCCTGTTTCTTCTACAGCTAATGGGTTTTCTTTATTTTCACGTTGCTTCTTTTCTGTTGGTACCTCTTCGATTTTTGACTAGTTTAAGAAACAATTGAATACTTCTGTCCATCCACTGGAAATTTATGTAATAAATATTACAACTAGCTGATGACTTCAGGTATATATTTTTTAAGAGTTTAGGGACAATAACGTTAAAGCATTTACGTCCTCAAATCATGACTTGAATGTTCAGCGCCCTTAGTAACAAAGATAGCAATTTTATGGTCAACCACTGTCGGCCAGTTCCACAAACCTTTCGTCCTATCAACGTGACTCCACGAAATTTACCTTCACTGCTTATCATTTCCTAGTCACTGTTTACACAACAATTCCGGCAATAGCTCGAATTATACACTGTAGCATGGAATGGAACACTTATTCGTAAAAAATACGTTGGAAGCACGTGGAACGTAGCGGTCGCAACATAATTTTAAGGTCTATTCGGATGGTTTCATGGACGAACCAAGAAAAGCGAAGACACATGTGATTCGACCTCCGGGTCTAACGCCGAAAGTTTAGCGTATGAAACAGGAATAATTTCGAGTACTCGAATGCCATATTTCGTTAACCTACCTTAATAAGTCGCCTCTTTCCCAAACTTGCAAGTGGTCGGGTGTCCAATAAACATTATGTTCATTCTTCTTAACCCCCTCACACGAACCATGCATTTATCCAGGCTATCCTAACTTCACGTCATTTTTTTTTTAAATTCTGTGTGACGATAAACTTTCGAATTTTACTTTTCTAGGACAATTATGGCACTTTCGTCCACTCATATTTTCAAATACGTTAAACACTAATTACAAGCGACTGATCAGAAACGCTTATGTCTGCAAAACCTGAACATTCAAAACAGGCAATACAAAACAACAGCCATTCGAATTCAGCCATTTCTGTGCGTCTCTCACATATATTAATTTTTTTGCCTATAATACAGCTTAGTACAATACTTTCATTCCCTTTCTGTTGTTCTAAGTGGCCATATTTCAACATATTTGAAAACCGATAATCCGTACATGTTCCTTGTTTCTCCGATCTCAGACACACAAATGTGCTACTGTGCCCGCTCCATTTGACCACTTAAATCCCAATAGCAGTTACGTTTACGAACTGCAATAATGCTATGAAAAACTGAATTATGCCACACACTGCAATTTCATGGTCCTTGTTACACTCAGAGTAAACAGCGATTCTTTCGCTAGGCACCATTAACCAGTGGATGGTCATGATGTACACGGGAAGATAAGAACTGAATTTGAAGTTTGTGTAACCGTGCATCACTGATGCAATAATAAAAACAATCAACTAGAAGCAACAATAACGGTTTATTAATAATCCCAATCAGCTCAACGTGTTTCGAGGGAAATCATCGCCCGAAACACTTTGTGCTGATTGGGATTATTAATAAAACGTTATTGTTGCATCTAGTTGGTTGTTTATATTATTGATAAGAACTGAATTCGTAATATTATTTGCATAAAATTCTCTGTTCGCAGTTTCAACCCCGCACACGACTTAACCTGTATAAATCATGAAAAGGAACAATAAACCTTTCGCAGATAAAGACGATAACAAGTGTACGCACGACAAAAGTGTTCTGTCAGGTTACTTCGATTAAATTAGGTTATCTCGAAAACGTAAGATGTAGCAGAAATGCTTATGTGACAAACAACATGCGTTAGATTGTTCAGTGCAAGTTTTATACGCCAAGTGCTTCGCTCTGACGACTGCTTAATGAACTGGGCATGAATCACGCTTGAGGATCGCTCAAAAATGCTAGCAGTTTCTTTTTTTACTTAAAACTTTTTTGTTGCTGATCCACTTTAATTAAGCTAAATTTACATGTTTTCTCTAATATCAAATTTAAACAAATTCTGTTTAGCTGATATACAGTTCTTACAGACGGACAGACGAGTTCTACATGCTCCATTCCGTGCATTATAAGACAACTATCACAATTCAAACCAAAAAATGCACACAATTTTATTAAAATGACTATAATATTATAAAACGTTAACTCCTACATGTTTCGAGCCCAACCGTATAATTGTATAAACAGTTGCTAGACACTTTTGTTTACTGCAAGTAGCAAAACTGCTAGAATCTAAAATGTTAAACAACTGTTTTATAAAATTGTATGCTCCCTGATGATGTTTCAGTGGGGCCCGAAACATGTCGGGGTTGATGTTTTATAATATTTTATGTAATTTTAATAAAATGGTTTGCATTTGTTTCTTTGAATTGTTATAAGACTGCAGACTGTATAGAGAGCTGGGAAATAACAAGCATATTCTTTAAACTTCTCTTCGCAGAAGTGCCAAAGACGAGTTTATCTGACTCCACATATCTCCTTAAGATATAAAAGGTAAAAATAAGTAACAGATTATGTTACTTATCACTGTGACATATTTCCCCGTCTCAGAAATAACTTGTCGACAGGATCCAACGTAGATTTTGAGACAGACGAACAATAACCTTGTCGTTAAGCTTACACACTTTTTCTAACCACGTCTTCTTAAGCCTCTCACGCTGATTCAACATCAACTATACGAAAGTATGCCTATATGGTGGAGATTTTCTCTTAAATACTGCACTCCTTACTACCTACTCACCCCACTGGAGGATGATGAAACTCTGAAACTTATATAACCTTACGTAACCTACGACATTTCTGTCAATGCAGGCTCTGACGTCTACATTTTATGTGATAAGTTCTTAAGATCCGCTTCCACGCCTTCACATACAGTACATCACATGAACATTGTGTGTGTCTGAGAGGTGGATTTGCAGGCAAGTCACCGTCGACTGCTGCACCCACCTTTCTAAAATTCAGATAAAACCCGACATGGGGAAAATAAAATGAATATAAAACTGTCACGACAGCCATAAACACTAGGAATCGACCTGTTGAAGGAAGGAATGATTTGCGCAAGGTAAGAGAAAAGTTGGCAGCATGGCATTAGAATACATGTCCGAATTTCGACACGCACGCAAATCGTGTCCGGCATCGCTCGTTAGGGACCAGTATCCGATGGCAACACGAACAAAGCTCCAGCCGGAAAATAGGGTAGACATTTCATAAAGAGGGACTCAGTGACGTCAGCCTTCATAGGCATGTAATTTGACGACTTCAAGCTCAGATGGAAGTTTCACGTCAAATGTGTTCAGTCTAATTCAACCAAAAGGCACTTAGAGATAATTGGAAATTACTTCAGTTACAACCAGCGATCAGGTAGGAATAGATTATCTACTGACATGAGCGACTTATTTATTAAGTTCAGCCGATCCCACTGGCCGAGCGGTCTAAGGCGTAGGTCTGCGGCTGCTCGACTGCTAGGAATATGGGTTTGAATCCCTCCAAGGGCAAAGGCATTCGTCTCTATGTGTTTGTTGTGTGTTTTGCAGGTAGCGATCTGTGCGACGGACTGATGACTTGAGTCCTACTCAGTATGTACGTTTGCCTAGTTGCGTGTGATCTGGAAACCCCAACAATGAATCCGTCTAGGTCCGATATGGTCTGTTGCGCCACAGAAAAAAAAATTAATATGTTTACGAGGTCGGTCTTAACCTGCTCTAATAAGGTGTAAAGCAAGTTCCATGTAGGCGTTTATAAACTGAAAAGGTAAGAAGAGATTATGATTTAGTGCTGAAAAAATTTTGGGCCTAAGCAGTAGGAACCAACAGCATTATGAAGAAAATTATGATACAACGAATTCTACAATTTGTGGTCTTCAAAAAATATTAGTGAGGTATCGAAATCGCAAAAGGTGCAATGCGGGCACTATGTAGCACGGACACAAAATGAAAAATGCGTATAGAATACTAGTCGATAAACTGAAGGGGAAGAAATCTCTCGCTGGACATGATAGGCGAGAATAACATTGACATAAATCTTGAAGAAAAGGTGCTTATGAAGGAATGGACTCGGTTCAACGGATATGGTATGTTTTAATGGTGATCTCTTGTCGGTCAGGTACACAGCCTTCGGGTCCATTAACAGAAGGAAAATCCTTGACCAGCTGAGAGACTGAAATATTCTTTCACCAGATGGCATTCCATGCGTTAGTTTATTATTTGTAGCCATTTTTATCAGCTCTTGTGCACCTTACTGCATATACTGCCTTGACAAAATGGTATATGTCCCATACACACATACACACAAACATACATACATACATTAATTACATACGTACATACATACATAAATACATATGTAAGTTCATTACATACATAATACATACATACATATGTACATACGTACATACATACATACATACACGCATACATACATTCATTCATTACATACCTAATACATACACACATGTGTACATTCGTAAGTAAGTACATACATACATGCATGCATACATACATACATACATTACATACATACATAACAGTACATTACATACATACACACACACATACATATATTCTGAGTACATAATTACCACAATTTTAAAAACAAGTGTTGTGGAAGACTATTTGTGACCTGCACAAACACTCCTTCTTTTGCCCAGACCACACTGTAGGGCTACTAAAATGCAGCGTCGAATGATGAGGTGATTGCGTATAGGAACTGCCGGAAAGGGTAAAGACACTGTCACTATTTAGCTGGAGAGGGGGGTAGGGACTGGGAAAACATCGAGGGGCCCCTGTCAGTAAAGGCGCTGGGCGGACCCAAATTCCAACCCCCCCCCCCCCACCGCTTCTCGAATATTCAGCAGACGTGTCACATGCTCGGCTGTGCCGATAGGCGAGGCGATCATAACAAATTGAAACATTAAAACTACAGAGAAAATAAATCGATAAATACAAGGACGTTGTACCAGTACTTAGTAAATTGATTACGCTAGTCAGGTGCTTCTGAAACACGGCACATCTTCACTGCTAACCCCCTTACCCTCATCACAGCTTGGCTTGTCGCAAAGTAAAAAATTGTCAACAAATCATCATCATCATCACAATCTTCCTCCATGGATTAGGTCGTTTGACCTGTTCCGGCATCGACGCATTGCCATCGTTTCCTGGGGCGTCCACGGTCTCTTCTTCCTTGAGGTTAGCAGTTGAGGGCCTTTTTCGGGAGTATGGTGTTTTCCATTCTTTCAAGGTGGTTGATCCAGTTTTGTCTGTATTTGAGTCTCACGTCTTGTATTCCAGAGATCTCTAGTTCTTTCCTTATAACTTCGCTTCTTATTTTATCCAGTCTTGTGTATCCCGTAACACTACTTAGAAAGTGTATCTCTGCAGCTTCTAGGCGAGTCATGTCTCCCTTCGTGGCTGCCCATTTTCAACAAATTTACAAATAAAAGAATCAGAGTGTCAGACATTTCCTTTTGATCTGAATCAAGGGCATAACATAGGATCAGAAGGATGAGTAGAATGGTTTGTTATAACAGTCTCAGAATATTGCAGTTTATTGTTAAACCTTAGACATAAGATTGGAATTTCAGCAACTTCATCACGTTTCTGTTGTTATGAGAACTGTGTAAAGACAAGAACTTGAGGAGTGGGACTTATTTCACCTAAGGGTGCAAGTGCAAAATTTATTTACATCAGTTTTACACACTTCATAGGGATCAAGAACGTGAAAGAAATCTAGGACACTGAACCGTCCTCAACGGTGGATGAAGATCGCATTAAATCCCGTATCATGCGAGAAACTTTAATACTCCAAAGGAAATAAATATGTGTTCCTCTGCAGCTGTGAGTTACAGAATATTATCAACTCTGTTACGTGAAGCGCTGCTGGAACCGTTTCTCCGGAACAACATAGCAGCGGCTGCCATTCAACAGCACTAGTGTTACCATCCTACCAGACAAGCAGTGGTAACACAACGCCCATTGAATTCTATTACTTTTCCCCTGCACAATGAAACTCGTTTTTATTTATTTTTCTTTCCTGAGCTGCAAGACTACTCTAGCAGTACATACTGTGGCAATCAATAATTCTGCGTGAAGCCGCCAGGGAGCAGTAATAGCTTGAGCTGCCATATTTCGCTGGTGGTGTCACTGAGCAGTGTTAGAATGGCCCTGGGGTGTAGTAATATTCATAACTTTAAACAGTAATACTGCAGGAGGCGGCAAAATAAACTGCGAGGAAGATGTCGCAGTGTTGAGGGCGTCTGTCTTGTATTCACGGCGGTAGCAGGCCCCTGCTGCTGACGCCGCGACCCGTCAGAGCTCATGGTACTAAACCAGTCCCTCATCGCAAGGTATCACTGTGATATTCATGTTAACGCCATTGTCCCATTTACTTGCACTCTTTCAAGTGTATGCTTTAAATACACTTCCATATTAAAATTTTGCATGCAGTTTTGGTTGTGTATCCTGATCGCGTCTTAACCCGTCGTCTTTTCCAAGGTTTCGCTAATTTAACAATAATAATTGCAGCCTTTATAGACCCGCCTATACAAAGAACTACGCACCCCACAATTCAAGAGTTAAGAGTATCATTACATAGCTACTATACAACGCACCTACAACATACGAAGTCTATTTATGTTTTTTACAAATACTAAAGTTCACACTTGATGTAACTCCTTAGTATGTTTAGTTAATAGCATGCCAGGATCATAAGATTAATACCTATGCATTTTACATGATGAACTACGCATCAGTGTAAATGTTGACAATTTTTACTAATCCCACGATTTGTGATGTAAGACGATATCTCGGCCCCCTTCCAAAGTTACCAAACATATTTTATAGTCACTTAATAAGTTCCTTGGACAACCTGATGATGGCCTACATACAGGGCCGAAATATGTAATTGTATCTTATATATTGCTACTAATTGTAATATTGTTGTGTTCATGACAGTGTGTACAGATATATACACGCTACGGCTTTGTATTATTTATAGGCCTATATAACAACATTTCTCTTTTCTAATGATCAACAGTATTTGTTTATGTAATCCTTCTTCGACTTAACTTTGATAAGCCCTTCGATTTCAAAAACTGTTAAATCGTGTTCTTACATCAGAGAGGTTGCGTTTTATGCCTATACGAAAACAGTTTGTTAGAAAAGCACATGACGTGGCATACTGCAATCAAGCACACAGAGCTGTATGTGTTGGCACATTTCCGCCATTCAGTACACTGTCATTTTTCAGTGTAGAAGCCTTGTAAACATATAACTGAAATAGTTTAATCTAATATCTCAAGGTTCTTGCTCCGTTACAAAGGGGTCTAAAATTAGCACAGAAGTCGAGCCTCATATTCAGTACGCCTTAAATAGCTCATAGCGATTCGCTATACCGACTGAGCTATCCCGGTCACCATTGGCCTTACACGTTATAATTTCCCGGTGGAGTTAGACGCTTTTAAATTGAGTTTACTCTGACTGAAGAGTTCAAATATCAGCACCAATCTGAGAGCAGTCGACAGTACTTCCACATGACGGTTCCTGTCTCAATCAATCAATCCTTCATCATCCAAGATAAAGGTTAAAGAAACAAAATTATTGTTGCCATTTGAAAGAGCGCCTTCATAATCCACCCGCTTTACGTACTGTTGCTGAACTATCGACTTTGTACTATGGGCCCTTTTTAGACAGCCATGGACATTCAACCTGAAAATTATCGATGTTTCTTGTTTGAAGCATTCACGGGAAAATGTGCATCTTACAGGAAGTCTCGTTCGTTGTCGAACTCGGTTCTGCAAACAGACGTTTAGTCAGCCTAAGCTTAGTTTCCATTTTGGTACTGCGGAAAATTAAAAACGACTGTGAATAATTGGAATTTATTAGCAGCTATTTGGAATGAGGGATCGAACCCGTTCTAAAATTGTTTGAATCAAAACCACAACCATTTATGTAACACGTCTAGGTGCATGCAGCCTCCAACAGAACAGGCATATTCTTTAACATATACTCTGAGAACTGCAAGCAGCCAACCACATACACAAGAATAATGAAGAAGAGTCAACTTAAAGAGAAGATACATGTTAACTGACGTAAGTCACTGACAAGCCTTTTGTGTAATTAAATGTCACTCAGCATAGCAGCATAGAATGCCAAGAAGAGGACCTTCGTGGCGAAGGATATTACAAAACTTAAATTCTTTTCTTCTAGCTAATCGATTTATAATAGACATATATTTTCTACATATTCTAAGTTTTACCGTAAATTATGCACTGATGTTGGCTCAAACATTGCAAATTATTAGGTTCGACGTCGCAAGGGTTCGTACAGTTTCTTAATTAATTAACTAAAACTAATGGCTTTTAAAAGGTAAATTCATTATGCCTCACTACGTCTTAACGTCAAGTAATAAATCCGGAAGATCAGAATAAACGTCATGATTACTTTCGAAATTTGTGGTCTAATACAAAATTGAGGGTACTCACCGCTTGGCTGGTTGAACATCCCTGAAACAAAGAGGAAGTTATTAGATGCGGTAAAAATTACTTAAATTATTGTAAACATCTTCAAGAGTAATGTTCAAAATGTCAAGAATACACGTATGTCAATAAGGATGCAGGACGACACAGAAGAAACAGCGAAACCACAGTGAGGTTATTATTAAGAACAAGCCACTTGCTAGTAACGTGACGGAAGGCCATAATATACAAGGCATCCCCCCCCCCCCCCACGTCCTCTTTCATCGGTAGTTTCCTGCTGTGCTGCAACTCATGCTCCCTTCTGAGTTTTTCTTCAGCCTCAGCTCTTGTCACGGTTACAAAAATTGCGTCTTCGTCTTCAACAGTGTAAGTTACAGGAAATACAGCCTATCTTAAGCACGAAGACTGAGGTGTGACGTCACAGGTGACCATGGCAGCCTGTGTGTATCTCACAAAATCAATAAATCGATCAGTCAGTCAATCACACCAAACTCGTTATACAATAAAAGAAACCACATTCCGTGAAAATTGTGCAGTTGTTGCATTATAATAACTTTTAGTGGAATATTTTTAGAGTTTGTCGAAAATTTATCAAAATAATGTGAAAAGTATACGCGTGCCGCTCTAATTCCAATTCAAACCTTAAAAACTCACTCGGTTGAACCTTTGTAAAATCACTTCCGCATTTAATGTTCCAAGTCGAAGATCCACTCCACAGTCTTCTTAAGTCAGCATTTAATTATGTTTCAGATAAACTTTCATTGTAATTCTCAGAAATTACCTTCGTGCAGCAATAACCCCAGATTATCTAAACAAAATGGCGTTCTTGCACAGCCTCTTAAGTATAGAGAACGCAGAATCAAAAACTTGGTCATTAAAATCTGTCAAATCGTCCTGTTGTGCTGTGACGATGGCAGCATCACGATTGGGAGAATAGTTGTGCAAAAATTCCTAATCTTTGCTGTGGTAAAGATTTAGAACCGGTCTACCTCAAACAAGAATATACATGAAGATATTTTTTATAGTAAAACCAACTAGATGCCTCAATGTATCAAATTTATTTTTATTTTATTTTGGAATGACACTCTACATGTTTCAGACGGTCTTTCCGTCCATCATCAGGAGTTCAAAACTGTACATACAGCAACAGGCATACCCGCTAGCAAGCAGACAACAGTATCAGTTTGACAAATGTCTGTTGCTGCATGTACAGTCCTCAACTCCTGATAATGGACGGAAAGACCGTCCGAAACATGTAGAGTGTCATTCCAAAATGAAATAAAAACAAATTTATATACATTGATGCATCTATTTTATTTTGCTATAGGAATAATATTACGAAGCACGGCCCTATGAATGTCAAAAATGAAGATAGCTTGTTTTCTGCTCAATTAATATAAACAGTCTAACTCCGTTATAAGTCATAGAAGGGACCGAAAAAAAAGTGTCGTTATAAAACAATGTTGTTCTAAGCGAAGTGTGTTGTGAAAGTGAAGGAAAAGTATTTAAAGAAAAAATCCAGGCCTGCAGGCATGTTACTTAACGTTTACGTTATAATCTATTTCAAATTTAACTTGCAATTTAAATTTATAAAAAAAAATGTTAGCCTTCTACACATGTAAATTGTCATACAGACATACGATAAAAAATACATTAACATAAAATTAAAATTTATGAAACGAAAAGTTATCAAGAGAAGAGTACCTTTTACTGGTACATTGTAACTTCTCTCTTGCTTAAACCAATTAAGCAGCGCCTCATCGACGTCACTTTAGGTCAGACTTTCGCAGTCGCTCATTCTCGATCAGTTCTGTTCAAATGCACCAAAAAGTTTGGTTCTGTTTTTCCATATCGTTTGGGTCGTAGAATTTACGTGACCAAATTACCGACAAAAGCCAGCTCTCCTTTTTTCATTTTCTATTTGTCATATCACTATAACTTACCCTTCGACACTCAAAACCGTGCTGTTGTTCTTAATTGTAGCCATGTTATCACGTTACCAGTCTCCTGTTAACTACAGTAGTAGTAATGTAGAGGGCAATTTTAGCCACAAAATAAATTACCGTTACTGTTGTCAATGTGCAGGACTGGAATTTGTGTAGCTGTGCGAAAGCGTGGAGGGCTTGCCCTCTCAAAGACGAGGAGATGGTAAAATTCTCAAACCCTTCTACTTCTTGGAAAACTATATTGGAAAAGACGACTGGCAATTTTGAGATGTCAATCCGTTGTGTGTTTATTCAGTGTGTAAATTCAGTCAAAAAAACAACTAGTTGTATAAAGGTAGGCCAACTTGATGACACTTGCTTTATTATGTCAATTTACTGCTCAAAATATTTCGGATGTTAATACATCCATCTTCAGGAGCTTGCGACTACTTGGTGTATTATTGTGTAGGCTGTATTGTGCTGTAATTATAGAGGTTTATGTGTTAATTTATTTATCTAGTGGTAAGTGCTATACCTATATTATGTGTCGTGTGTGGCTCTGAGTGAGTGTGTTCCTGCAAGCGTGTGGTGTCCTGTGGTTCTTCAACATTTTTGTGTGTGGTATGTTTTGGTGTTTTATGCATCTGTGTTGATGTCTATATGCATGAGCTTATACATACCTGACTTGAGACGTGTTGGTGTTATGTAGCGGGATTT
>Ga0136643_10001807_pt1 | contig 26849 bp, 25 predicted proteins | sample TergutLab28metaG_FD_96883 | JGI IMG/M metagenome (GOLD analysis project Ga0136643, IMG submission 96883) | Labiotermes labralis P1 segment gut microbial communities from Petit-Saut dam, French Guiana - Lab288 P1 (version 3) (version 3) | ecosystem: Host-associated > Arthropoda: Insects >... | reverse complement strand
TTTTCAAATACCTAAATTAGTTTTTTTTTTAAATTTAAATGAAATTATTTACTTAAAAATGTGTAATTTAAGGTAAAGAGTATGTTTAAAAAAAAAAAAAAAAACAAGCATTGGACAAGGTGCAAACTTTCACATTGGAAGTCCCATGTCGTAACCCCAGTATCACTGAACCGTATAAGTTTATGTAAAGAATCTTCAGTCATAGGCAAGGTACGAAACTTTCCCCTCAGTTGTACCTGGAATTCATGAATGTGGATTGTACTTCTTGGTCATCTTGCTTTAGGGCAGGAATTCTTTATGTTCAAAACCATTCAGTGACAGTGCGATCATGTTCTCCACTTATTACTATTTAGAGGGCCAGCACATGTGTATATGCTGGCCTACTCTCACTCCTTAGTGGTGCAAAGAAGTTCCTAATTGAAACCAGCTCTGTCATTTGAAAGAGAAGTAACTTTTCCCTTCTTTTTGCATGTCATGGGTATGGTATCTTCAGCAGAGTTGGCCCTCTTTCTCTTCTGGTTGTTGCACTGGAGGTTTTGGCTGCGTGGCTTGACGAGGTTTGGAGTTTTCTTCTGTGTTGAACTGCAGCAACTTCATTATACCAGATGGAATGCTAGCACAGTTCTCAATTAGAGTGAATATCTCCTAGGCATCCACGGTTTACTAGAGATCTCTTAGAGTAAGCTGAGCATCCTCCCTGATCACAAGTCAGTCCATGCCATCATTTTGTTGCTTAGAAGATGTTTAGCGCAGCTTTATGATATTTTATAGAGACCTGTTAACCAAGTTAGCAACTACCCAGGTGTTGGGTAATTCTTGCATAAATATTTGATACCATGTGTCTGATGTTTTCGGAACTTGGCACAACCTGCATTCCATTATTGGTATGTCCTTTTGAGTCTTAATACACTGAATCGTTCAATGCAAGAAGGAATTACCGGCTCTCAGAATTGCTCAGATTGAATCCAAGTTAATGAAAGGAGTGAATAATTCAGTAGCATGAATCAGTACAAAAATTGAATCTTCTCAGACCAAACCAGATGAATGAATAGTAATGACTTGAATCAGTCTGTAAAATATAATACCCATGTGACTGTTTTGAATGTAAGACTTGTAGCTCAAGGTATAGGCTCTTCCTTTTGGATAGCACCACACTTTACACTCCTGTCCCTTACTCCCACTGTAAGATTTACATATCTGGCTTTGGCTTCTTCCCATTACAGTGCTCCATACCCCACCTCTTCATTTCACCATTCTAAGACCTCTCTCCTCATACATGGCTCATTTACCCTGAAGGTGGCAGTTGCACCATGTTTTGAAGTATTGGAAGAACTTCAGCACATGACACAATGATAAGCCCAAAAGCTAAAAGTACACATTGAGGAGAGGCTGTGAAATCCCAATAATAAGAGGTGCAATATGTTTTGTTGTTTTAAGGAGCGGCTAGTCTGGAACGGTAAGAAACATGTATGGTAGTCGTGGACTGGTGGGGATGTGGGTAGGAAAAGAGGAGTCAAATATAAAAAGTTGTGGTGTCAGGTGATTTTATGGTGTGCCTGGTTTGAGTCTTGCCTTGGAAACCATTGTGATTTAAGTTATTGAATACTTGCCTTTAGTGTTGTCATGTGGATGTTCAGATAGACTGTGACCCTAACTGTACCATGTACCAACCCATGATTCTTACAGACTGAATTTGTGATGTTTGTAGAGTCTTTATATTTTATTTTTCAGACTCCATGGGAAGGTGGTCAGTATAAGCTTCGAATGATCTTCAAAGATGACTACCCATCCAGCCCCCCAAAGTGTAAATTTGAGCCACCTCTGTTCCATCCAAATGTTTATCCATCAGGTAACAACTTTGATTCGTTTGGTGGGATAAATACATTGATACTTTGTGACAATCAGGAATTATTTCTCCATATAAGTTTAACTACCAGATTAAAAGTCAGAAGATTTGTCTGGTAACATATTTTGTAATTTGATTGTGCACATGTGTAGAATTCAAGGGGGCTACCAGATTTTGTAAAGTGAACTTCACTCTTTATTTGACATAAAATAGTAAATAAATCTCTTTACAGGTAAAAAGAAACCTAGCATCTGCACTTTTGATAAAGTGACATATGCCATGATATGCTAGGGCTGTTGACAAACCATTTCATTCTCTTACTTGCACTTGTTTAGCATAAAACAGTAACTCACCACACGGCTGTTTGAAAACAAGAGAACACTTGACATTGAAAATGATGTGGATGTTATTGCCCATCTGGACATGTGACATCTGGTCAACTTGTATGTGTATGGCTTGCTTACAATGTACAGTATAACAAATTACAGCAAAGCCCTCTCAAGGTTTTTTTTTTTGACATGTGGTTTATCAAGCAGGAAGACTGCTTAAAAGGGTAAGCTGAAAATGTGTCATACTGTAATTCTCGATTGAAATTTACATTCACTTTACCAGTGTATTATTCCATATAAATTATGCCTTAATGATTGATTTGCCCCATCAGCATACAGAGTCAATTTCTTCAGTGATTTTGACACATTCATGAGTGTGAGTCACAGAGACCTTGCAGCCTTTCAGATCAGCAGTATGGGAACAAGTTGGCTTGTGGACTTGGTATATAGCTTGAGCATCCCAGCAGAAAGTGACTACTTTGGTTTCACATAAAGTAATGGCCCTGTAGACTGATAACAGAAGGGCCATTTTTTCCACAGCTAGGACACATCATCAGTTTCAGGCAGGCACATTTTTGTGCAGACTTCTGCCATTTTTCTTATGAGAGTCTGAACTCAGTTTTTATTTTGGTACTTGGGTGTGTGGCATATGACAGACTTCGCACTGTGTTTATTTGAATGAATGTCAGAATATTAGTGGTCTGGTAGGAGTCTTTTTCTGGACAGAATAACTATTAACAGTCACTAATGATACAAATTAAATTTATACTTTTCAAATTTAGAAAGTGTGAAACAATTTTACAGAAAAGGAAACCAAATTACTCTTGTAACATCATTGATCTGCATAACATGCACCAGGTGATGAGTCATTGAAACCAGTAATCACTAGCAAGTCATTACACAACAGTGTGTTTATTTAACTAGGAATACATCAGCTTCTGGCTTATGCCGATGATTTTAATATACTGGGAGGAAGTATACATACGCTAAAGGAAAACGCAGAAGCTTTAGTAGTTGCTTCTAGGGAGATTGGACTGGAAATAATTGCGGATAAAACTAAGTACATGGTTATGTCTCAAGATCAGAATGCAGGACAAAATCACAGTGTGAGGATTAATAATAGTACCTTGGAGAGGGTGGAAGAGTTTAAATATTTGGGAACAACTTTAACACATCAAAATTCTATTCCAGAAGAAATTAAGAGCGGATTGAGGTTAGGAAATGCTTGCTATCATTCGCTGCAGAATCTTTTGTGTTCTAGGTTGCTATCCAAAAATTTAAAGATTAAGATATATAGAACTATAATTTTGCCAGATGTTTTGTATGGGTGTGAAACTTGGTCACTGACATTGAGGGAGGAAAGGAAGCTGAGGGTGTTGGAGAATATTTGGACCTAGGTGGGATGAGGTAACAGGGGAATGGAGGAGACTGCATAACGAGGAGCTAAATGATTTGTACTCCTCACCCAATATTGAGCAGGTTATAAAATCTAGAAGAATGAGATGGGCTGGGCATGTGGCACGTATGGTTGAGGAGAGGGGGGCATATAGGGTCTTGGTGGGGAAACCAGAGGGAAAGAGACCACTGGGGAGACCTAGGTGTAGATGGGTGGATAATATTAGGATGGATCTCCAGGTGGTGGGATGTGGGTATATGAACTGAATTGGGCTGGCCCAGTATAGGGATGGGTGGCAGAGGCTTGTGAGTGCGGTAATGAACCTTTGGGCTCCATAAAATGAGAGGAATTTCTTGACTAGCCGCAAACCAGTTAGCTTCTCAAGAAGGACTCTGCACCATGGAGTAAGTAAGTATAGTTAGTTTAATGAGGGCATATCTCACCTGACAGCAAGAGCAAATTGAGGCAGAAAGTTAGGTATTACAGTCTAGCAAAAGAATCTTTGTTACAATGACTGCAGGTACAGTGTGTCTGTCTTTGTTGGATGAGGAGAAGGACTGGCGCCCAGCAATTACTATCAAGCAGATCCTTCTTGGAATTCAAGATCTTCTGAATGAGCCTAATATTAAAGATCCTGCCCAAGCAGAGGCCTACACCATTTATTGGTGAGTAAAGTTTTTGTGGGTACTTACTGAACGGGAATATGTGTGAGAAGAAAAATTAAAAAACTAGTGTAATGCATACCATCTTTATGTTTTGTACTCTCCCAATTATTTTGCATCCTGTTGAGCTCTGGGTATAGCATTGCACTATCACCACTCCTGTAATAGTAACTAATAACACAATGTGTCCTTTGATTCTTGATGATCTTGTACTTAAATATTTACAGGAAACAATAGGACAACAAGAATTGTGTGTACTCTTTCACTTATTAGATTATGGTCACATACCAATACATGTGTCAGTGAAATGGTTCTGTAATAGTGAGTTGGGTCATTTGTAGTTTTTGTCAATTGTGACCGTTGTTGGCGGGGGCAAGAGATATTCCTCTTTTCCAAGATATTGAACAGTCACCTTCATCTGTTTCCAACATAACTCACTCTGTATGCCCTCATGGTGTGGACATGGAGAGCTCTTACCTATATTACTGGAACTATTGTTTTATGTCGCGATCGATTCAGTACAGATGCTGGGTATATCCTTAGAAGCACCTCTCATTTGATATATTGTGGACATACATGCAGACCAGGATTATTGCTGGTGACCTTTTAATGTAAACTTATATCCTACTTAATCTTATGTACTTCCAGGTTTATGTTTATTGTTGTGGGAGAGGACATAGTTTTGCAGGATTCAGTCAATGACAAGATTTTTAAGGTTTTAAGTTTTTGCTGTCAGATTACAGTAGGGATGTTCTTTGCACATTAGACATGACAGAGTTTACTGTTGTGTGTAGCTACATAATTGTGTGTGCTTTTGTTAACACTTAATATCATGCATTTCTCTCTTTGTGGATTTCTAAAATGTGTTCCTCATTTGTAGTGCTTCTTTAATTGGTGACATCTGAAATATCTCCTCAAATTAACTGTTGATTCTTAATGAAGGTATCCTACGATCATGGGATTGGTGTTCCAAATTAGAGGTACCAACTGCCACTGCAATGCTGGATGTACGTGGCCTGCTCAAAAATTATCCAATCAAGGGCTGGGAAAAAACAAACTAAGTAACCTATGGTGTTTCAGTCCTAATCCCCTTCCAAGTAGTCCCCTTCAGACACCACACACTTGTTCCAGCAGTCCTTCCATTGTCCGGAGCACTTCTGGAACCGACTCTCTGGAATTGCCAACAGCCATGTTATTGCATTTCATTTTATCTCCTCCATGTCTTACAACCTATTCCACTTCAACAGCATTTTCATCTTTGAGAGTTGAAAAAGGTCACATGGCGCAATGTCCGGTGAATAGAGGCTGCAGCACATGTGGGATATGAAGTTTAGCCAAAACATTCTGGACAAGTGGACAGGGTGTTCAGTGCCGCTGCCGGTCATTTCACTTTCATGACGCAGTTCCCTTGCACCGCACCACATAACGCAGCCATCAAAAAACTTCAACATATTACTTTTTGTTAACAGTGTGACCTTCTGGTGCGTACTTATGGTGAACAAAGCCTTTGTGATCAAAGAACACTGTCAACATCACTTTCACCTTGCTTTGAACTTAGTGTGCCATTTTTGGCCTCAGAGACTGTCGAGTCTTCCATTATGATGACTGGACTTTTGTTGCTGGGTCATACCAGTAGACCCAAGATTCATCACCAGTGGTTATTGTCTTCATGAAGTTTGTGTCTTGATTAGCATACTGCTGCAAATCTCCGGCTGCTGCAAGGCCAGTCTCTTTCTGCTGGATTGTCAGCAGTTAGGGATAAATTACATTGTGAGTTTCATGCCTAAATCTTGTGTCAGAAAGGACTGTATCAAACCAAATGAAAGCCCCAACTCGTCAGAGAGTTGTCTAGTTGTTATTCTACAGTTATCCAGGATGGCAGAATGTACTTTGTCAATCATCAGTTCGTGCTTGTTGGGAGACTGCTTGAACGTTCATCTCTGTCAACTGACGTCCATCCCTCTTTGAATTGTTTAAACCACTCCATAACTTGCGTAAGGCCTATTGCCTTATTCCCATAAGCCTTCTGAATCATATCGTAGGTTTCTGATCATAAATGTCCAAGTTTGGAGCAAAACATGATGCAAATGTGCTGCTCGACTGTCTCAGTCATTTTCAATGCAACACACACGACTCACACAACAGGTTTTGGCTGATTGCCAGGTACTATGCAATCCAAATGGGAGGCAGTTACTCACACATACGCACGTATATCCAAGGCCATACATGCCCAACTCCTAGCCCCAATCACCTTATGTAAAAAAATATATAGTCAGATACTTTTTGATAGGGACACATACTACTATGCTTGAATTTTATTAACACTCATGTACCTAGGCCTGCATGTACTACTTTCCATTGTAATCGTTACCTCTGTTGAGGCATTTGTTTCTACAGGAAACTACTGTGCCAAAGCTCTTAGTGAAGAAGTCTGCATCAAGTGCATGGAGCCAGTTTATTATTCTTGCAGCACTAGGCTTACTGAGAGGCCAGACTAAGAGAAGCTGAGACAGTTCTGTTTTCATATCATTGTCCTCCATGACAGTGTGTCTTCCACACAGCCCAGGTGACCAGTGGTTTGTGGAGATTGGATCGGAGGTGTTGCAGTATCTACCACACAGTCCAGACTTGGTACCTTCAGACTTCAGTTTTTTGGGCCTCTCAATTTTGCTGCAGGAGTAATCAACTTGCTCCATGCACTTGATGTGGATTTCTTCATCGAAGGCATTGTTGCACTAGTTGCGCACTGGAATAGATTCCTCAGTAGAGGCAGTCAGTATGTGAAAAGTAGTGTGCATGTCTGTGTAGTATATGGGTGAATAAAATTTTTTCATATTATTATGTGCATTGTCACAGTGGCAGTTTATACTTACTTTTAATTCATGCCATATATTTGGTTCATTGGAAATGGTCGTTGCCTATTTACAGCATGTATCATGACATTTTCCAGAAGAGACTTAAGAAAACCATAGAAAATCTAGTCAGGTTAGCATTGTGCCTGATGATGATGACGATGATGAGTGCATTACTTCAGGATATATGTTTGTTATTATGGGACAGTAATGTATAGGGACATATATGCATGTTATGCCCTGGACGCACTAATTTGACATAATCACAAGGAGATCCAGGCATCTAGCATATAGTTGTTAAATACTGTGGATCAGTTTTAGTTCCTCTCAAAGACTTGCTACACATTGATTGTAAGTTTGTTGACTAGAAGTGATATTGTAAATATACTAATAGTGTTGTGTTTTAAATTGCAAAGGATAACATTATATGTTTACAGCTTGTACTGCATATATAGAAGGCTGATAATCACACGATTTATGTCTGTGCCAAACCACCATTAGCACAGCATTCAGAAGGTCCTTGTTTCAATCCATGACTAGCCAGCAATTTAAAAGAGACTGAAATATCTGCGGTATGGACTTTTTGCAGTAGTGGAGGTTGATATTGAGGTCTAATGTGTTTTGATACCTTGTAGTCTGGCAGGTGGGTTCAGTGTTGTGGAGGACCATACTGCCCCCATCTGAAGCATGAAGATCTTTCATTGGCAGCTGTGGCATATAGTCTGCGGATCATTTTAGATTGTCCAAGTTATGTTAGAGCTCAGTTGAAACCTGATGGCACACGGTGACGCACGGTAGGGGAAGTGAAGGGGAAACATGCGAGTGGAGTGAGTAGCCAGTAGTCTTGCACTCTACCTTAGAACATGGTGTATCCAGCATTACTACCATTACTACCGCTGATGCGCACACCTTGGATGCGAGTAGTCGACTGATCTGACCCCCCTGCCAATTTAAATGGACTCATCCGTTTCGCTGAAAGACCAAATCTGGTTTCTGCACGTGTGCCATTATGTTTCAACCGTGCTCTACCACTGAAGTCCATTTGATGACATTTTCTTCATTTTAAACTCTGTGAAGATAATTAGAATATTTTTGCCATCAATTTGATCATCATTCAGCATGTGGATCCATTCTTTTAAAAACCATATTTGTCAGGTGAAGTTTATTGTGCAACTGCTTTTTCCATATCAGTTTGACATGCATTTGTCCATCAAATTTAACAATTTCTTTCATTCTCTCAGCATTCTTTTGGGCTACAGAACCCACTTGTTCATGTCCATCAATGAACTTGTCTTCTGCCACTACTTTGACTATTAAAACAGACAGAGATTGTCATGTCAGACAAAGCAGGATCACAGGTTGCTTTCAGCAGGCTTTTCTGAATTTAAAAAAAAACCTGATAAATCCTGTAACTTTAGACTTCAGATTTGTTTGTATGGTGAATGCATATACCCAAAAAAAATCTGTTCCGTAAATATTTGAATCAGACCTTCATGCGTGCATGAGCATGTGTGTCCTTTTAACAATCTGGCATGCTACCACAGCTTTATTTTTGAGATCAGTGGAAGTGTTTGTTTTCTGCCTGCTGTCCTTTGCTCAGTAATCACCGGCTACATTTATGGACATATGTTTTTAATTTTTCAGTCAAAACCGCCTGGAATATGAGAAGAGGGTTCGTGCTCAAGCCCGTGCTATGGCCCCCCAGGAATAATTCTCAAAGTGAATTTCATGTGGTTGGATATTACAAAGTGAAGTAAAAAAAAGACCTACTTGTCTAAGACATAAGACTGAGAAACTTAATGGAACTTAACTTTCACGATAAATACATGACTGAGCAGTTTTGTGCCCCTTCTATTGACAATGTTAAGGTTTAACAAAACGTATGCTAGTTATTGTGTATGCTGTATTTAATGTCTGTTGTGCAACATGATAAAACCACTACTTCATTATCATTGCAGTGAGAGTGAATGATCTTTCTTTCTTTATTTGTTGTGCCATTTTAATAAGTCATCTTTTTTAACCTTTGGTCATTCTGCGTATGTCATATTTGTATGGTGTTTGGAGACCTCCCCCCCCCCCCCTTTTTGTTCGGTTCACCCTCCAGATGTCATCCTTCATAAAGTTTCCTATTAAATTGGGAAATGAATTTTTAATTATTTTTTACATTGTGTGAAATTAGAAATGCAAAGGGTAAAATAGGTACTTAATGCAAAATTTGAGATTCTTACAGTGGTGTTGCTGAAGATTCAAGTCTCCTGGGATGTTATGCATTGTTGAGTGGTAAATAAAGTTACCGGTCACCAACCACATAACATCCCATAAGACTTGAATCTACAGTATTATTTATGTGTGTAAAATACGTCACATATGTAAGGATGTATTTCAAATAGATTTTTAAGTGTGTTACATGGAGTAAAATCCAAAAGAATGAATGGGAATGAATGGGGCCAGCGGTGCATTTGGAACATTAATAACCCTCTCAAGGTATGGTTTTGACAGTGCAGTAAAACTGTGTGAGTGCTGCGTGTGTCAGATGCAGTCATTGGGACAGTTTGTCTGGGTGCATTCCTGTGTCACTGATCTGTTCTGCATGCATCCATTGCCCGTGGGACCAGTCACCATTGTTTGATATAGCAGCAACAGTTGCATTCATGTGATGTGGTTTTTCCCTGCACGTTGTGTGGTCTGTATTGACTTGGGATAAGGAAATGGAACTGTAGTGTGTATCATCGAACAAATTATTTAATGGTGTATTACATGAAAAAAGTGGATTCAGAAGTGTATGCTCATGTAGTAGTATTTTAGCCTGCTTTTATGGAACTTGGTTTGAATGTTGCACAATAGGCAGCCACTGCCACATTGTGTTTTAATTTCTTACACAGATACAAACAGGGGGCACCCGGTGGCGCAGTTGGTTGGCCAGAAGGTTGCGGGTTCAATTCCCGATGGTGTCAATGGAATTTTTCATTTGACATAATCATTCTGGCCGCACTATGGCTCTGGGGTTGACTCAGCCTCTAACAGAAATGAGTACCAGGAATATTTCCAGGGGGGGGTAAAGGCAGCCGGTGCATAGGGCTGACAACCTTACTGCCTTCATGTGCCGACTGTCTTGAAATCTGGCATCCTTAACCTCCTGGAACCCTAAGGGCCTGTCCAGGCCTGTCATGGAATTGCTTTTACAGACAAAGCCATACAAGTCAGGGGCAATACCACTACACTTTGTGGTTGTAAAATGATGTGTGATAATCTTTGAAAATTATGCATCTTTTTAAGTTATTTTTTAACATAAAAAAACAATGCAGGTGTATGAAATTCTTTCTGGGTGTTCAGTTTGGTGGCAACAGCCAGTTAACTGGTGGAGCATTTGGCATCGAATTGGATCACAAACATACCCGCACATTATGAAGCATTACTTGTTCAAGTAAGTCACCTGCTACAAAGAGCAGCCATGTTAAACTTGGAGATTATGTTCATCATGTAGATGGACTGTGTGTTTGTATTAAAAAAAGTGAAAAAATTTATAACAACAGTAACAAACCTACAAAAATAGAACTGTGCAACAGGAACCAAGCTTTCCTCCCAGCAAAATTGCAAAAACCAACTATTAGCTTCCTCATATCTCTCTGTCCATCCATGTGGAACAATATTTGAGTATTTTTTTAAAATCTGTTTAGAAAATTCAGGTTTCATTGAAATCTGACAAAAATAATGAGTACGTCACATGAAGACCAATACCCATTTTTGATCATATATCATTCAGTTCTTCTTAGAATGAAGAATGTTTCAGACACACTTAGAGAAAATAAAAACATACATTTGATGCTCAATAACCTGTTTCAAAAATCGTGCTGTTTATGAGATAACATGGAAAAATATTCTAGAGCTGAACAGGCTACAGATTACAATATGGCTTATGCACATTGCATGCTGGATACCTAAGGGTACAAACACAGACTCAGAGTGTGTACTACTTTTTGCTTCTCCACTGCAACGATGGTTGCACGAATGCGCCTCACTGTTACATCATACGTATATTGCCTCTTGTCCCCCCCCCCTCCCCCATTTCCTGTATTTCTGCCATCACCACCACAATTACTACTACTACCAAATATTACACATCTGTAGTGTGGAATTCAGTTCTACTGATGCCAAATAAATTTAACACATTCAGGTAAACTATATCAAATAAATACTGAGATATGCATTCGTAAGTTTAAGTCGCCACTTTATGAGTGCATTTTTTGGTATTTATGTGGTAGAGTGATATTAGTGATTGGATATGAACAAGATAAACATTCTATTGAAGTTTGTAGCTCTTTGCTATAATTGATATTTTTCCCCACACAGTAGTAGCTGCAGTTATGTAATGCTCTTCATCTTCTTACTATATGCACTTTTCATGAGTGAAGGCACCAGCTTGACAATTTTTTTAATTGCTTTTTGGGTTGTAAATCCTATCCACTTCCCTTTGTTTCCCTTCCTTCAAAACTTATCCTTTGTCAACTGTGCCACTGCAGCAAATTCCATGTGTAGTACTTCTGATGTCTTCAGAAGTCCAATTATCACAGTCAGGTTTGATATTTTTCTTAGATTTATGACATTAGCTGTCCTAATTAATTATTTAAGTATTTTTTGTTATGTGTTTGTTTCATGTGTGTCCTGTTTGTTGTACTTTGTTATTTGTGTTTGTATGTTGTGCTCTTTCTTCTATGACCTCATGGCTGTTGACTGAGCATGCTTCTACATATAAAGTGAATAATAATAATAATCTCATTCCTGAACAACATCCATATTCGGAGTGAATGAGGGGTGTTCTGAAAGTAAGGTAGAAACTTACTCTGACATTGCATGTAATACTGTGAACAGATTTTATTAACACACACGAACATAGACATGCACAATACTATTTTTGTAATCACCACCTCTATTGAGGCATTTGTCCATGCAGGAAACTGCTGCCTCAGAGATCTTAGTGAAGAAATCTTCATCAAGTGCATGGAGCCGGTTGATTAATCTTGCAGTAAAAGGCTTACCAAGAGGCCCAGCTTTCTCTCCAGAGGTGGGTTGGTGAATGCTGCTATAACATGCTGGGCAGACTAAGAGAAGCTATTCAGAGAAAGAAGCTGGTACAGTTCCGTTTTGAAGGCATCTTCCTCCATGACAGTTGTACTTCCTACACATTCCAGGTGACCACTGGTGTGAGCAGTATGGATGAAAAGTGGTGCAGCGTTTACCATGCAGTCCAGAGTTGGTACCTTCAGACTTAAGTTTTGGGGTCTTTCATGAAAGTCGTCTGGTGTGGGAGTAATCAGCTGCCTCTGTGAATTTGACGCAGATTCCTTTGCTAAAAGTTCTGATGCACTAGTTTCCCACTGGGACGAGTGTCTTAGTAGGGGCAATCAGTATGATAAGTAGCGTGTATGTGTGTGTGTGTGTTTAATAACATATATTCATTTTATTACGTGCAGTGTCAAGAGTGATAATTTGTACCTTACTATTGGAATGTCCCTCACATGAGATTATTGTAAGAAGGGGCACATTCTGCTGTGGTAGCTGAATCACCTCAGAAGTCACACAGTCTTACTGCACTAGTTCAGAACCATGTCTCTAGGAAGCATCAAACATTGTTTCTGAAATTATGTCACATGCCAATAATAAGACAAGGACACCTAAAAAATAAGGTAACAGACACACTGGTGGTGAAAACTTTATTCTTACTGGTGTATACGTGGAACATGGGTGATGGGTACACATCGGAGATTGACGTTATCAAAGTGCATTCTGTGCTGGCATCAAACTTTTCAACAGTTTATCACATAGACTGACAATCCTTAAGAATGAAAAGGCAAAAATTTAAAGTAACATTACGAAAATACATAAATAAGCACTCCGTTTACTATGCAGATAAATTTTTAGCATGTTCCCAGAATTGCGAAAAGGGACTATCAGCTGTGTCATGTCTGTCCATCCGCATGGAACAAGTCAGCTGCTACTGGACAGATTATCATAACATTTTATATTTGAGCATTTTTTGGAAATCTCCCCAGAAAATTCAAGTTTCATTAAAACCTGACAAGTATAATGGGTGAATATAAAAATTGTAGGGAAAATCAAAACACACACTTTAGGTTCAGTAACTTTTTTAAAGAAATTGTGCTGTTTATGAAATAATGTGGAAAAATATTATAGTGCTGGACAGGCCACAGATGACAATATGGCGCATGTGCATGCTGGGTACCTAAGGCTACAAACACACACTTAGAATATATAGTATTTATTGCTTTTCTGCTGCAACTATGGTTGCACAACCATGCCTGAATGTTATGTTATACACACAAAGCCTCTCTTGTTTATGTGTAAGATGATTAAAATACTGTTTTGTAAAATGTTCATAGTATTTTATCCTGTAAAAATTGTGTATTGTGACTTGTTCCACATCCTGTTGTCTGTGACACGATCCATGAAATGTATTTATGTACATACGTATGTGCTGACATTGAAGCATTTGTCCAACCATGCCACCAAATTTTTTGTAATGATGCAGAAGGCATTGCTGTCAAGTATCTGTAGACAGGAAGTAACAACTTCATGTCAGCATCCATTTCAAAGTGGTTGCCAGCCAGGGGTCCAGAAAGATAAAGTCTTGTTTCTTTACTGCCAGGTGAACTTGTGACTGGTTATGGCACCATGGCTTGGATGTAATGGGCCATCCTCCCTTCAGTACCAATCTCATGCTCGGTGATTTTCTTCTCTTTGAACCTTTTAAGAAGCACCTGGCCGGCAAGTAATTTGCAGCTTGTGCAAACATGAAGGAAATTGTCACCTACTGGCTACAGACACCTTACACCAATTTCTTCTAGGGTGCCCCAATGGGACAAGTGCATAAATGTCAGTGGTGACTGTGGAGGTCTGATGTGGACCATATAATACCCATCTGCCATGCGCACACTGAAGTCAGAATGAAGTTCTCAGTATCACAGTGTTTGTTTTTAGTCCATTTGTTCATTTGTCTCCTTTACTGGTACTTTTCACTGACTTCAAGATTATTTGCTCTTTCTAGTACTGATTTTCTTCTCAAGTGTATTAATTTAATGATATGATACGTACGTCACTTTCACAGTGTTCCATATATAAATGAAATTATTGAGGATTGCTGTAGATTTCTGTGTAATAAACTGCTGATGAAATAGTGATGTTTATGGGCTACCAGAGAAAAAAAGGGCATAAACTGGTATAATTACATACATATCAGCATGTGATTCAGTCAGAAAAGTACTGTGTTGCACATTGTTCTCTTTGAATTTGATACACCTGTGAAATTAGTTAGGACAAATAAAATGTGTTTCACTGAAGCCTGTAATATATGGTAAACATTTCTCTGATGTACTTCCTGTTCAGAATGGGCTGAAGCAAGGTGTGAACTGGGCTGGGCATGTCTGAGTGCTAAAGAGAAGCTTCTCCAGGTTGGCAAAGATGCACCATGGGAATTTTCAGTGAAAATTCATGATAATGTGTTGCTGAGAGCTTGTTAACAAGCAACACCATGACCAGCAGCATTCCATAATCTTTGTGATATAAAATTTAAAAGCTCTTCATATCAGAAGTTCCTGCAAGTTACTGAGAAAAGCCTTTTGAATCATTCTTTGCTATCAGAACAGCTGGAATGTGTAAATGCCTGTGGAAGGGATGCTGCTGGCTATACTTAAGACTTATTACAGTATTAAAAAAAACCCCATTGGGGACTTTTTGGTAGTGCAGTTATTGGTTGCAGTGATGAGCCATCTTCATAGGCTTCGAAGTTCACAGTTGCTATCAGGATGTCCGTAATGGACTCATGCTTTATTTCTGTGTTACCAGTCAGGCTTTTTAAAGCGTGACTAAAAACTGAGGTTATTTGAGTATGTGATGTGATGAACAGACTGATGGTAATGTCTGAACAAAACATGTTGAATCTGTGCCATATTAGTTGGTCACACTGTGGGTGCTGGTATTTGTGATGGTCAGGTAAGGCAAAGGATAAGCAGCATGTGGAATGACCCACTCTCCCCAACCAGTGTATGGGGTTGTTCGTTGTTAGACATGATATGTGGTAGGTGGTGACATTTGGTAACTAAAGGCTGGAATATGGCCACATTCTGAAGAATATCTGTGAGATGTGCAACATCACATTATGTTGTACTGCAAGATGAAACATGGCCAAGTGGATGCCCACATGTAAGACTTGTGGGTATGGTGGCAGCAGGAAATTCTGAAGTACCTGTATGTGAGCTCTTGCAATTTAAATCTTTTCCCAGTGACATAGCAGCCTCTAAAGGAAGCAGGAGGGAGACCTACAGAGAGAGATGAGCTAAGAAAAACTGGTCTGTTGATGGCATCCATCACCTATCATGTGCGAACATGACTCAGTGCATAGATTGTGACTGTGCTGAAAGACTAAAGCTTCTTAGATAGGTGCCAGTACAAAAATCAGTGATACATTCCTTCTTGCCACTGTGTTTCTGTCCAGTCCTTACCTGAAGGCGGTAAGAAGGTATATGTATGCTCTCTTAAACTTAGGGAATAGCACTCATATATTATACACTGTCAGTTTAAATACAGAAACTTTATATGTAACAAATACAGTAAATGAAAACAGCATACATACTAATCTGTAAATGTCAAATTATATTCCTTGTTCTTAAATGCATAACAAAATGGCATAATATTTTTAGTATCTTCTACATCATCTTATATTGGAGTCAATCACAGTGTCTGCATGTGGAGTTTGTTCACCAGATCTGCATATGGATTTCCCCCTGGTTGCATGCTTTTCTTCTTGAGGTATTCCAGAGTTCGGGCCTTCTCGAGACAAAAGAAGAGAGAGGAAATGAATTGGAATGATGTCTAAAAACATAATAAATTATTTAATTTTGTAATTACATACCTGTATTTCACTTTCAATTTTCATAGGTTTCCTACCTTCAATAAAGAAAAATTTGCTGACATTTTAAGCTCTAGAAATAAACAAACTATATGTAAAGGGGCTTATTATTTCATCTTACAACAGTAATTCCAAAAGCATGGAATGACTGGTCAGTCCAATAGAAGAGGAAGTTTTGTGACATTCAAGGTTGTCTTGGTAGCCAACCATTAGGATTGAAGCCTTTTGCAATATGATGCCATGCAGTTTGGTACACAGGTATGAGCATTTAACAGTAGAAGATGCATGCACCAGGCTCTTCAGAAACATTTGTACCTGTCTCAAATTACAAGGCATCATATCCCAGCAGAATTCGTGGTGAGTGCTGTTATGTATATCCTTATGAAAACTTTTGATTTTGTAATAACTTTGCATGATATTGTACTTGGTGTACTCTGGTAGCAAAGGGGGAACTATGAAAGTATGAATTTGTATGTTTTTAAAAGCTGCACTTCATACAAACAGAATAAATAATGTCTCATTTAGTGTACATTCTTAGCACATACTGGGAAGTGCAGAAGTTGATTAAAATTACATAAAGAGACAGTATGGAAATACTCACAGAAATCTTCTGACTAATGTGACCATGTCTGTGGGCCAAATTCCACAAGTTAATAGCTAAGGTTGTCAAGGAAGGTTCTTTAAGATCACCTCGGACCACTACTCGTACAAAGAGGTCCAAGGCTAGGGAAGCCTACAACATAAAACCAATCTGGCATTATCAATACATGTAAACTCAAACGAATTCAAGACATTCTGTTGAACAGTTTAATTGCAATCAAGAGTATTAACACTGTCACACAGCAAACATGATATAATCATTCCTTTTGGGACTTCCTGTTCCATGATCTTCCAGTTCACTGACTTAACAATTAAGCTAAGTAAGTAATCAGTATGGACCAACCCTAGCTAATGCTACTAATTTTTTTAACAATTCTGTTCCCATTTCACGTACAGAACTAGCAGGCAATGCTAGAAGTTCTTTCCAAAGTACATCAGATTTGATGTTCATAGGGCCATGCATCGTAATATTATTTCTATAGTAAAACCAACAAGAATGCACCAATATATCAAATTTATTTATATTTTTGGAATGACACCCCACGTTTCAGATGGTCTTTCCGTCCATCATCAGGAGTTCAAGACTACATACAGCAACAGGCATTTGTCAAACAGATACTGCTGTCTGCTTGCTAGCGGGTACCTGCTTGCAGGATGATAGCAAGATTCTGGAGGAACCTGCCACCTCAATCTTCAGAGTTGAAGTGACCGTGTCAAAGCAGATGTCTACCTCTGAAATGTCCATATGAACGTACAAGCCTTCATAGTGTCAAAACAAAGAAGACTTTTCTGTACTTAACTGAAGTACTGCGGATGGTACAGTCCGTATCATTTTGTGTAACTTTCCGCACATGAGTAACCAACAGTCCAGATAAATACAGGCTATTCAAGACTGAATAACAGTAGTTACCACTGTAGTGACAGCACAAGCAACAGCAGCTATTGCGATTCATAATAGTGTAACCTGACCATACACTCCTATGTCAGTCACAAGACCATAGCTGCTATTAAGCAGAAGTTATTCGCATTCCCAATTATCATGTGACATGGGTCCACACTCACCGACAAACACCATAGGTTTTATGGAAGTTATCCTAGTATAAAGAGTCGGAGATGAGTATAATAAATACAGCCTCTTGCAAATTATTTTTCTGATGATCCTAGAGTGCTTATTACATACTTTCTTACCTGTTTCTGAAACTGCTCACTTGTATTTAGGTATTTGAGGTGGGCAAGAATTTCTTCCAACAAAACAGAACACATCTTGTTAATCTCAGTGATGAACTTAGGGTCTGAGCCATACAGCGTGTCATTGGAATCCACTGCAAAAAAAAAAATAATAATAATAATAATAATAAAGCAAAATGTGAGATCTCAAATACATGCTGGTGCACCACCATTTGATTGTTGCTGTTCATTTTGTTGTTCTTACATTTTATATATATATATATCTTAGGACAATCCCAATTCACCATTGAAATGTATCTTTAACCCTAGAAGCCAGGGATTTAAATTGGCTGTATTACATTGGAACTTAAATATATCGCTTTTGTTTCAGTTGTGAAGAAATGCTAGCCTTTTCCACAAGACTGAGACAATCCAAACAGAACAAAATGTTCCGTTAGCTGCTTCTTTAGTCTGACAGCTCCCACCAAGTGGTATTCATATACACATTTAACCACTCTAACAAATGTTACTTGCTTGGACATGAAGCAACATTCAAAATGGTCCATGCAGAGTACCTGAACATGAATGTCATCTAAAAAGTAAGACTAGAGAGTTGGTTATGACCTGTTTTTAAATAATGGTACAGAAAATGCTTCAAGCGACAGAAAACATTACACTCAGAGGGAAATACGTTAAGGTTTCAGAAATGTAGTCACACATGTGATTAGCACAACTATTACCTTTCTCAATGTGATAGGGATATCTTTCTTGTGCAGCTGCTGACAACATATCAAGTACATGCAAGTACACCACACACCGGGCATTACTGTTTGGTTCCCATGCATAATGCTGGAGCACATTCAATAATCCTCGTGTCAGATACAGGACGCCTTGTTCAGGTGAGTCCTAATAACACATTAGCAAGTATATTAACACATATTTCTTATCATGAGTAAAAGTGGGAAGATATTGTTGGTTACTGGTTACCATACTTCCTGCATTTGTAAAAGGGGTGCTTAAGATCTTACTCTGACCCACCTCTCAATTTCTGACATACTTGTGTTAAGAGGCTAACAGGTAAAATTTTATGAAGATTATGATGGGTCGTGGCCTTATATGCAGGGTTGACATATTTGGATAAACATGACATTATGTTTATTTCATGCACCTTAATCAAACAACACATAAAGTGTGATTATTAAAATATTATATTGAGAAACAGCATGAAGAGCTTGGAATTACAAATTATTATACAGCAGAGTGACTTACCGGTACAACCAAAAGTGTGGATAGGAAATGGCACAAGTATGAAATCAAATACGGCTCTGAGCTGCGTGGTTTGCCATCCACTTCTATGGTCCGTGGCATTTCTGGTACCAAGCTTAAAGCAGCCTTGAAACATGCATCCGCTGGTGGTAAACAAACATAAGTTCATGGCCTATCATTTGCATACCAACTGTTGACAAACTTCACACATTATCAAATTCACAATTAAATACGTATCTTCTGAATATGTATAAAGAACAAATAAATAAGAATGAAAATTAAATAAACTTGTTCTACTGCTATACCCAATGAGTTACAGATTTCTGTTGTTTCCTGAAGACAAAATTGCACTATTAAATGACATTTTGAATATGAATAAATGGTATGTGATGGTTACTGCAAAATTTCAATTCTGACACCTTGAAAGACCATGGCAACAGTGACAATGAACTGCAATGAAATACAACTTCCAATTTTCATATTTGGAGCCATCATGGACACTGTGTGAACAGAAAAATCACAAGGCCCATATCAGGAACCCACTGGTGTCCATGCAGTCCATGGGGCTGTGTACCCTGCTGAAAGCATTCATGTTACATCTATATTGTCACAAACAAAGAATAACAAGACTGCAAATGGTGAAATGCCACATACTTTCATGGTACACATGTAAATATAATTCCATTTAAGCCTATAAAAAGAGTAGTACAGCCTTCCATGCCCCAACTTCCACAAAACAAACAAGCATTATGTACACATCTCCGATACTAAGTTTCAGATCAGGTGAAAAATGCATGTGGAAAGTGGATAGAAATTCAGTTAAGTATATTACATTCAGTATGGCAAACATGTTCATGAAACCCACAGTCACTCACCAAATTTTTGTGAGCATCTGTCCTGAATTTTACACAAATCAGACAAAAAAATATAGAAAACCCAAAGTTCATTGATGCCCTTAAGTAAAATATAGCTCCACTGCACTGATTTTCATGAAACTTACAACTGCTCAATGGCATTACAGTGATCTTTGATGCCAAATTTTATTCAGACTGGTTAAAAAATATTGAAAGTAAGGGTATAAATCCATTTATGCTCTTAAGCAAATTACAGCTTCAACAAGCCGATTTTCATGATACTCACATGATCAAGAAACTTTTATGATGAACTTGTACACCAAATAAAAAAAAAATCTAAACTTATATTAAGTCACAGATGGATGTGGTTTCCTATTCTGTTTTTACTTCATTGTCAGTGCCTAAAAATTTAGTAGCCTGCCTTCAATTTACTTTGCACAGACATGTGCAGGCAACCTTGGAAAGACACAAGGCTAATTTTCTGAATACAGGTCAAACCTACTTCAAGTACTTTGACACCCTGAGGTCATGCTGAACAAGGAATAGTTAAATTACAAGTTTTATACAAACTAACCTTGTCCCAAGCACTGGTTGAGCAAAGCTACTTCTCCTGACAACAGATAAAGCTCTAGTCGAGTTAATACAGATGTGATGGATGGAATTGTAATATAGCAATATGCTGCGCAGGCTCGTACAAAGGCCGCTGTTTTGCGGGTGTGATGCCCCTTTACTATGCGCCGTGTCTCCACAGACAAACGATTCACACTCTGCAAGAATAATATCTTTATGGTAATGCTACTTAATTTACAAAAATGACATTCAAATCTAAGATATTCAAACCAACCTCTATTTGAATTAAATTTGTTTCCATCTTACAATGCTTCATACTGTGCTGTTATAGAGGCAGGTCTCATTTTATGCCAGAGATATGTTCCTGAAAAACAGCGTACAAATTGGACATTTAAATTTTCTCATTATCATCTATGCAAAATCACGTTAAAGTGGACACTAACGCATAAATTTGAAAAGTGGTGTAAATTTTCAAGTTGTGTTAAAGTAGAATCACATAAAAAGAGACCTGCCTGTATGTTAATATTTCAAACAGTCATATTTTATACACATTCATACTCATTTTACAATTATCCATGTCACCCGAAAGGAAAAATTTAATGTGGTATGTATTACAACAATGTAAAATCAGACTGTTTACGGCCGACAGTATTGCTGTTCTGAAGCATTAACATGAATATAAGCTCTGCTTGACTTTAATGGGTGGTAAATTTGTTTTGGAATGTGGTACCACCATGAACATGATCACCTATGCCTAGCTGTCCATATGGATTAAAAAAAAAATCCTGAGGCACTTCCTAAGCACCTTCTCTGAGGACCATATTATCAATATACTAACTGGAAGTTCTGAGCAGAATTTATAAAGCCAACTTCCTATTGAATATGACTGTATTCTCCCAGATCCACTGGAATTAACTGTTGTCTGATTTTATTTTTGTGAAGAACAAATTATTTAAGTGCAGATTCTGCATGTCAGACCTCAAAGGTATGCGTTTTCACCATGTCTAATTCTTGACTTACAACAGTACACTGTATGTAGTAGGTAGGTATGTTTATTACCTTACTATACCCTCCCACCCTCCCCCCCACACACACACACACATACACACACAAAACAGAAATTCCTTCTTTACCTGCACTAATTGTGCATGAACAGAATCTAAGTTTGGAAAGGCTGATCTTGCTTCCACATAAAAACTCAACTGCTGTTCAAAGTCTCTACCATAATCCACCTTCTTGATGAAACCAGAGATAAGATTCCCAATCTGCCTTTTCTCATCATCTACGGTCAGTGCACTGTAAGATTCGTAAAAAGTGATAAGCCATGTGGAACTCATAAAAATGTAGGATATGGATCTCAACAGGACAGTTTCATTTGTGGTTTTTTTTAACCTAATTTAACATCTACTTATTACAGTATTTAACTTTGATATTAGAGAATATAATGGTGAGTAAAAATTATGTTGTTCTTGATGTAAGAATGTGGTCTGTTATGTTGTAACACAGTCTTCTCTTGGCAAACTTTAATAGAACAAAGAGTGGGAAATGGTTATATGTCCCAAAATTTTAAGGCACTTGGTTTGGTTAGGTTAGTGCTCTAATATGGTCCAATATCTTTATGTTGTTCATCCAATTGTACAATTTACTGTCATTGTTTACATGATGCAACACTTCACCAATCTGTATATCTCACAAGAAACCTTTGTAGGTAAGATGGTCTTGCATCCTTCTGTCGAGCTATGACATCCTAGCAACATCAGAGCAATATGTTACAAACACACATCGCCACATTCTGAAGATGTTTCAGAATTAGTTCTTAAAATTAATGCAAATTACTCATAATAAATGACCAAAATTAATATAAAATTTCCATCACAGTGTACTGCAAACATCCAATCACTTAAATGTCACAGCTACAATAGTAACCGTCACTTGCATGGATGATAGAAATCCAACAATCATCAAAGGATGTCATTTAATTACGAAATTGTTAAAACAGAGATGAAATTTGTGCTTACTTGACAGAGTCATGCATAACTCTGCAGATGAACATAAGAGCATTGGTAATAACTGGATCGTTGGTTGGTTCTTGTTGAACATTACTTCGAGTGAAAGCATCCATGATATTCTTACACACTTCCACCTTAATGCTTTCCTTTTGGAACAGGTCTAACAGAGGCAAAAATTTGTCCTGAAGTCAAAATAAACCAAATTTTAAACTCCACCTCTGGATAACATATAAACTGTCTTTTGTTATTTATTTACAGTTTATTTACCGATGGTCATTAATTCAGACTACAGAGCAGGATGTGATTAGATAACAGAAAGAAATATGATGGAATACTGTCCGAGTTACTGACAATATACTGCCAAGAAAAAAAGTTAATAATGAATTGGAAAGGATGTAGTAAGCAGCAGTCACAGACTGAAGATATTATTCTGGAATTTGCTTGGAGCAATGTTCAAAAGTATAGAAAGTGTCACACAATATTAGTTGATGTGCCAGTCGCGATAGGAACTCAGCACTTCCTGACAACAAGTCAGAAGCATTACCACTTTGGCCAGCTTCCTCATTCATGCAAAGTGTCACTCAGATCAAAGAATAACCATTTCGCACTGACCAAATTACCTAATGCCATTGCTAGTAACATGAAAAGCAGTGGTGGCAATTTAAATTCAAACCACTTGCAGATTACATCTTTCACTTAATTCTGGCACAATAAGGTTAAAACTTTTGCCCTCTCATGCTTGACCAAAATGTACCATCGCGCTGTTAATTGTGCAAGATTTTCCCCTATACATTAACTGTTCAGAAAACAAACCATACTTTATATTCTAACATAAAAATATTAAATTTGCCTGGAAGGGAGTGTTAACGCAGATGATCCCCGTTTACCAGTTAGCCCTCAAATATGTGATGTCAGCTTTGAAAACAAACTACACAAATACTTAAAATCTAAAAATGTTAACGTTCCATGAACCTGGAACAATAACAGACTTCCAGTAACTCTAGTAACTATATTTTGTTGAAGTTAGCAGTATTTTTTTCAGTTGCTGAGAGATTGGTTTATATAGGCTTATTTAATGAGCATGTGTTAGCTGTAGAGTTCATATAACATTAAGTGAGATGTATGAATGATCATGAGGAACTGAAATTTCCCATGGCCTAAGTGAAAGCATGATTACAGCATCCACCTTGAGGAGCTGAAGAAAATACAGTCTGAAGCAGGACTCCCAGTTACTCCAACTGAGATGTGAACACAGTACCTCAGGAGCATAAGTCATACTGTTGAATAGCACCAATGTAGTAATTTCACAATTGAGGAAAAAATTGTTGTATCCTATGTGACAATTTTTGGCTTTTTAATGAAATAATTATTACCATAACCTTGGTAACATAAATGCAGTAAAGAGAGACTTTTTAATGAAATTCAAAAGGGAAAATCAGAGAAGACAGAACAACTAGTGAGAACAATTAGTGGTAATTTAAAGATAAAAGTCTTGGAAGATAAATTAACAGCTATCAGAATAAGATGGTTCAGACATGTTTTAAGAAAAATGCCCAAAAGGAAAATCAAGCTCAAAAGAGTATAAACACACGACGAAAAGTTGTCACACAAAAGGAAGGAAAAATATGGAAATGTAACAAGAAAGAGAAGCTCTGGGAAGACAGATACAGATGAAAAGGCTTGGTTGCAAGTCAACTTGTATAAAACTTGGAAATGTCACAGGAAAAGGAGGATGATGATGAATATAATGATAATTACAAAACATTACATGTAGCACAAACTGTAAATACAGAATAGCTGCAACACTATATACCCTAGAAACATGGTTTGTTTCAGATATGCAATTGTAAATACCCTGCATAAGGTTAAAGCAAGGATGATGATGATGATGATGATGATGATGATGATGTGGCTGGTCACATCCACTGGATGATATACTGTATAAACATATGGGGTTACAGGTTACTGACAAGTGATATAAACACATTCCTGAAAGGGTCATAAATGTCAATGGTACCTCTCTTATATGAATTGTACCAGTTATCATAGATCGAACAATGCTAGCAAACCACCCTAATATACTACTGCTTGACAAAAAAGAGAAGACTTGCCTACTGATTGATATAGCCGCACCAACAATTTAAATGTGAACACAAAAGAAACTGAAAAACTAAGCAAGTAAGAAGACCTGGAGAATGAGGTCAGCAGAATACAATGGTTGTGCCAGTTATAATTGGAGCATTAGGAACAATTAAGAAGGGATTATATCAAAACCTCTGGCTGCTACCAGCTCATCATTGTCACACTAATGAGCATTGTGTTCATCATTCATAAAGTGCTGGGGTAAATTGCTTTGATCTCTTGTTGAGATCCAGACTTACCAGAGCACCACCACAACCACCACCTAATAACTAATAGGCAAGAACAAATTTAAAACAATTACAACAGCCATAATGACAGGATGTATGCTATATTCATATACATTATAGATTCTTTATTGTACAATAGCATTCATGTAGCCACTGCACTAAACATGCAATGTGCCATACAGTGTACCATACCATGGAAAAGAGAGATTCAAAATCTTGTGTATGGGTAATCACTTTGTTTACAATAGTCTGCAGTTGTGGATAATGATGTTCGTATGCTCTTTCTGGAGTCATGTGGCGGATGATATCACCAAGGAATGTATTTACTTCTCGAGGCTATAACAAAAATGAAAACAATTAAAAAATATTTTGCTCTGCATAGAATTATAATTTCTAATGCTTAATATCAGCTGTAGTAAACTTAGGTATATGGGGCGTTACCGCCAACATTTACTACAGGGAATTTCCAAGAAACAAAAAAAAATAGAGAGCAAGAACTTCAAGGATGTAGCCATTCAAGCTGGCCAGGTATTATGTATTCTAATATCAATAATACAGAGTAATCTGAGATCAGCAAACACAGTTTTCTCTAAAAATATAACAATGTACTACAGTACAAAAGCAGTAAACTTGACATTTTACACAGTAATGACAGTTTCCACTCATTCTTATTGGAAGTCAAATTAACAGGTATAATAATATTTTTAAAAATTAAAGCAATGAAAGTGGAATTTTCTATGAAGTGTGAAAAGGCATACTAGTTTGCGTAAAATTAAAAATAAAGGTACATAGTGATAATGAAACATTTATTCAGTGCAGTCAAAGGTCAACGATTACAGAAAAACAGTTAATCTATATAAAGAGAATAGATAATTTCAGAGTCTAAACCTTAATATTCTATACAAAGAATAAAAGAAGATTACACACAAATGAAGTAGGAGAAAAACTGAATCTCATCCACTAAATGCTAAAGAAATGTTTACTACAGGAAGTAACAGCAAGTATAACTTCAATAGTACAACCAATGTAAAGTAGCCTAAAATATGGAAATTATTGGACATATATTAATGAGTCCAATAAAATGCACTTACAATTGGGTTTGCTAAACGGCCATTATATACTTTTATAATGTCCTCCATATTTTTGCCCTTTCTGGGCCCAAATCAGGGATCAAACAGATACAAGAGATCTGTAGCAGCAAGCTAAACACATACGGAAAAGTATTGGTTAAAACTTGGAGAAATTAGAATTAACAAAAGGGTGTTCAATATTTACATATAAAATAGCAATGCAGTATAACATTTCTGCATTCAAACATCTCCTTTAACTTCTTCAATCTGATCATATGAATGCAGTCACCTTAAGTTTAAATCATAAAGTATGTTGTCTAACTGAACACAGATTATAATAGTATATAATGGTAATACAGCAAACTGGATTATGAGTGCATTTTGTGGACTCATTAATATACAGCTACTGCACAATAAACATGGAAAGTATTATGTTGGAAATATATTAAAAAAAAGTGTTCTGCTGGGTATCAGATGGAACTGTCTGTTTCTCCACATATGCTGTTGGATTAAACGGCTACACAAGTACAGCAAATGTCTTAAATGTCCCTCATCATACATAATCTTTTCTGTTCACACAGAAAGGTCCAAAATAGAAGACAAAGTCTTGTTTTATTAGAGAAATGTATAAATTTGAGTTCAGAATACAGACACCATCAAAATACATAATGCAACTGATGAAAGAATTAAAAAAAATATATATGTGAACAACAGTATGCAAGCCACTGTGAAAGAATGTGTAAGTAAGACACCTCCAAGGGAATGTTGTTTGACAAGAATTTGTAATTGCCATAGAAAGGTCAGCACTATATATATATATATACAGGGTGTCCCAGGAGGAATGTGCCAGACTTCAGGAGGGTGTTCCTTATGTTAAAGTATACCGATATAACCCAAAACACCTATGTCCAAAGTTGAACGGTTACGGAGATAATG
>Ga0136643_10001804_pt1 | contig 26855 bp, 18 predicted proteins | sample TergutLab28metaG_FD_96883 | JGI IMG/M metagenome (GOLD analysis project Ga0136643, IMG submission 96883) | Labiotermes labralis P1 segment gut microbial communities from Petit-Saut dam, French Guiana - Lab288 P1 (version 3) (version 3) | ecosystem: Host-associated > Arthropoda: Insects >... | reverse complement strand
CGGAAAGTACTGCAATGTGAAGCTTGAAGCCTGAGCGGTGGGGATCACCGCTGGTTCAAGAGAAGTACCAGGAAGAAATGCCTGTGACGGGAGACATACATATCGTATAATAATAATAATAATTTTGTGGAGTGCTTCTTGAGAAGCTAATATTTCCTCAGTAAGCCAAGAAATTTACCACAATGTACGGAACTGAATGTTCATGACTGTCTTCAGAAGAGCCTACTACCTGTCCCTGCCCTGAAACAGATGACTAGTCAGCCCCTTTTACCTTACTTCTTTAAAATATATTTTAATATTTTCTCCCGTCTATGCCTAGATCTTACCAAGTGGTCTCTTATCTTCACTTTTTCCTACCTGAACACTATATTAATTTCTCTTCTACCCCATACCTATATGTGGAGTCTCACCAATTTCATTCTTCTTGATTTCATTGTCATAAGAATGCTTGATGAGGAGTACAAATTGTGAAGCTCCTCATTATGCAGTTTTCTCCATTGTCTTATTTTCTCCAGCCCAAATTCCTCGGTACCCTGTTTTCATACTGTTTATTGGAACAAAAAGTGATAATTTTATGCTGCTTCTGCATAAGGAGCATATGTATTATAAATTAAGAAGGAAGTCCATCTCTGTTGATGTGTTGACATCTTTTTGCTATATACTGTATTTATCCAAATATGAGATGACCCCTCCTGTTCACAGTCATCATTCATAGGATGGTGTGTGTACAGAGCATGTTGGACTTTGTGCATGGTTCTTAGGTGACTCTGTAGTTTTTCAGGTGATGAACTAGGAAAAACAAATTATTGTCTTATATTCAGGTAAATACAGTATTGTAGTGTGTTATCAGTCAATAGATTGATATTGTCATGGAGTAAAGACATCCAGACATGCATGATTGTTTCAGTATCATGATGCATCGCACTTTAGGCCGCAGCAGCTATGATGGGAAGATTGCAGGTCTGTATGACCTGGAGGAGACATTGGGACGTGGACACTTTGCTGTTGTGAAACTTGCTCGCCATGTCTTTACTGGGGAGAAGGTTGCCGTCAAAGTCATTGATAAGAGTAAGCTAGACGATGTCTCCAGGGCACATCTCTTCCAAGAGGTGGGTTTTGGTCTCCTTTTGACAGGAGGAAGAACAACCACCACAGTCTCTGTCTTTGCTATTTTATCTAAAGATCTGTATGTTTGAATAAGTTTATGGACTTTACGTTCAAATTTATGTGTTCATTTTTGGATGACGTAACTTTTGATTTTTGACAGTTTGCTAATATTTTGGAGACATAAGTAGTCTCTATCTTGTTTATGTACCTGTGTGGTACCTGTTCCTGCAGGATAAAGACTGTGACTCTGAAATGGGCTTCATTTCTAGTGATGGTCCCAATTGGTCTACCAGCATTTTCAGATTTTTCCAGAGTTCGAGAATTAAAATAGTGTGGAATGATCTTGATTTAAGGACCTGTTAAAACATATGGTTCGAAAAGTTACGTAGGGGCATAATTACTGGCTGGTCAATGTCATTTACAGTGCTGGGAAGACTGAATTTGTGTAATTTGGTTGGTGTGCAGTTCTTGCATTTTAATTGAATGCAGAAGTTTTCTATTGGCATATGAAGACTGGGAGAACAGATTATTGTGGAAGCAGTATATAGCAACATTATATAGGGATAAATCGAAGGAAAGTCATTGGTATTCATTCTTTCTTCCATTTACAGGTGAGGTGCATGAAACTAGTCCAGCATCCAAATGTTGTGCGTTTGTATGAGGTTATTGACACCCAGACAAAGCTTTACCTCATTTTGGAGCTTGGTGATGGTGGAGATCTCTATGACTACATCATGCGACATGATGGGGGTCTTGGAGAAGACATGGCACGTGAATACTTTCGTCAGATTGTCCGCGCCATTTCCTACTGCCATCGGCTTCATGTTGTACACCGTGACCTGAAACCAGAGAATGTTGTATTCTTTGAACGCCTTGGTATGGTAAAACTCACAGACTTTGGGTTCAGTAACCGTTTTAACCCAGGCCAGAAGTTGGAGACATCTTGTGGCTCTTTGGCATATTCTGCCCCTGAAATACTTCTAGGAGACTCATATGATGCACCTGCTGTTGGTGAGTTGGATTTGTATAAACAAGAGCAGAAATGCTGAAGTTATGCATACATTTTAGCAGAAAGAAATGGTTTGATTGCCAAATGAATGCAGCACAGTACAGAGCCAGCAGTGCATAAGACTCCTAACTTGTGTTTCTCTGTAGCCCATTAAAACACTTGATATTGCAACATGTTTTAATAAATAGAAGGCATGGATCATAGTAAAGGTAAAGCTGTTTTTGTTCTTAATTGAAGACATATGTGGGAACTGAGGTATAGTTCTGCACATTCTTAATTGTGGCACTGAATGTAGTTGAGTGCTGTCTTGATTACACTGGCCATGTTACCCCTAATGAAGCAGCTGCTGGTATGCCTTGAATAGGATGTTAATTGGACCCTAGAGTCTGGACATTTTGGAGACCTTGCCTGTGCACTGGTTGATTCACTATCTTGTCACCCAGTGCATAGCCTAGTTCATTGAAATGTTCTTGGGCAGACAGCCGCATTAAGATATGAAGGTTTTCTAATGTTTCAAGGACTGACTCCGTCCCTATCTTCAGGGTGTTGCTGGTGGCTTGGTAGAACCAAAATTGATGACTAGGTGTCCTACCCTATTTTGTGTATTCTCTCCTTTTGGCATGGATGCAGGATGGAGTGCAACCCCTCTGATTAGTTGTGGGGAGTCAAGAGGGCTTTGCACTTGGCCTGGGCTGTCTGTTGCTGGTTGTGAGGAGTGTTTCAGTAAACTAATTACTGCCTGCTTTGTATGACTCAGTGTCGTATTAATTAATTAATTCAGTAATGAATTTGGAAATCAGGTTTAACAAATAATTCACCACATGTGTATGCCCATAGATGGATATGTAGAATTATCCCACTACTTATTCTTTTATTGACATTTTTCATGCAATTATACTCCGTCACATTTTAATGTCTTGTTTCTCCTTGATGTAAATACAGTTAATTCAGGTTTGAATAATATTGTAAAGAGGCATCTTCCTTAGTTCTGTCAGTTTTACCTTTTATATTTTTGTAATGCTGCCTGATAATGGCCGAAATTCTCGGCCGATACATGTTGCATGCATGAGAAATACAGTAATGTCAGAACACATATGCTGTTGTATTGGTCTGATAACAATACAAGACATTGATTTAATAAATACGGCGGGATGACTGTACTCAAAATTGTATTTTGGGTGTGTAAATTTGTTCCGTGAGTCTAATGTGAACCAAAATTAAATTTGCCTCCTGACATCTAGTGTACATATTCTGTTCAGATTCCATGAAAATCTTTGTGAAGTGATGCTGGATTTTTGTATGTGTGTCCATACATTGAGCATAGGGAATGGTGTGCTGTTGCAGATGTGTGGTCCCTGGGGGTGATCCTGTACATGCTGGTCTGTGGACAGGCACCATTCCAGGAAGCTAATGACAGCGAGACTCTGACGATGATCATGGATTGCAAGTACACAATACCCATCCATGTGTCAGATGCATGCAAAAGGTGAGATTCTGGTAATACAAGTAACAGCAGTTACTGTGTGGTCAGGTTGTTGATTGGCATTGCCAACTATCCGAAATGTATGGGATTGTACCTTATTTAAATCTCTTTAGTGTGAAATTCATCTAAATGTTATTTAAAAATTCAGTTCCTACCTCACAGTAGACACACTCAATCTCGATTATACAGACAAACCAATTATTGCAGGTTAGGGATGTAATTGCTGTTTACAAAGAGAATTGTATAAACACACAAGTACAGTATGTGAGAAAATTTTGGAGGTTTTGATGTATGTATGTATAGTAAACACTATGCTTGAGACAGTTATGCGCACATGCACAAACACACACACACACACAAAACTGTGAATTAATACATACATTTTACTGGGGTAAACCACTTGGATTATCTTGACCTGGAAGATAAAGTGGGTTACTGGAAGCTAATAGTAAAAAGCGTGCTATGAAAAGGGGTACACAGATTTTGCAAAAATCTAGGACCATCCTCGAAATTTTGGGTGCCATAAGGCCAACATGAAGCAAGTTGTGTACCAAGGACACATATATTTGGTGCCATCATACATCATTTAGCTGCCCAGGCAACCTGGGATTTGCATACCCTTTTGTTAAAGACATGTTTTTTAAGGATGGTAAGTGGACTGAATTGGCTCAGGATTGATCCCATAGTGTAGTTTGGTATTACATATGAATGGTCACCAGGAAATTAAATGTCTCCTTTAATGATGTGTTCTGTAGTTTGAAAATAGCAAGAACGGCAATGTAACGCTGAGGTGCATTCGTGAAACCATTGTTGCCGTGGAAAAGCAGTAAGTATTACGTATTTAGAGTGAGTGTTTGTATTCTTTGTCAGTTAACATGCAAAGTTGTTATTTGTGGCATGTCTGGCTGAGCCATATTTTTCCACACTATCTCGTAAGCAGTTTGATTTTCAGGGAAAAATGGATTTTGAACTCAAAACATGTGCCCTACAACTTTTGTATGGAACATTTTGCAGCCTAAGAAGAATTCAGCAAGCTGTTGTCATAAATGTACACAGGTCTTCATGCAAAGTGCCCTGTTTATTTTTGTCAGATTTTAGAGAAACTTAAATTTTTGATAGATTTTGTAAAAATTCTCGTATCAGATTTCATGAAAATCTGTCCAGTCCTAAAAACCAGTAGAACTGACATTGATTAGGTGTTACCACTACATGTTTACAGACTGATTGCTCGGATGCTTATCCGAGAACCAGAGAGGCGGGCCTCTTTGGAAGAAATTGCGGCAGACCCTTGGCTGGGGGAAGATTTAAACACCCAGCCAACAGACTTCCTTCCTCTAGTCTCTCGTCAACATGTCTCTGAAGAGGACCACGCTCTAATCATTCAGAAGATGGTGAATGGCAACATAGCTACCAAGGAGGAGATTCTTGAGTATGAACTGATCTGTTTTCTGTGATGTGTTGTTGATCATGTTGTTTTAATTTATTATTGTAATTAAGAAGGTGCTGTGAGTTGTCAGGTTTCTCATTTTGGAACTCTGGTTTGCTGCTGAAACAGCAATTGTGCAAATCACTTAGTAATGCAGAAAATGTGAGTGTGAAGAACAGAATTCTTCACAGTGTGTGCTTCACTTGTTTACAGTCCTCTAGTGTTTTGGAGATTCTAGTTCATTTCGTGACCTGGTGGTCTGCTATTTTTACTGATGTTTTGCTTGGTTTACCTCATGCCTTCAGGTTGATTAAGTACCTCTTTTTCTCAGCCTTACAGAGTTTTTATATTTAGCCATTCTGCAGTTTAATGTCATGTAAGGAACACATTTAAGAATGCAGTACTAAATAAACAACAGAAAGAAAGAATAATGTAATTATTTTCAGAAGTGTTATGTTCTCTGATTTCTCTGACATTCTCTGTTCTTCGAGTGGATTCTTGTCATTATTGCTGAAATCTAATAACTGATCCAGATTCTCCGTATATTCATAGCTGGAAATTAAGATTATCTGATGAAGACAAATACTTTAATTCTGATGATGATTGAAGTGTGCATTATTTTTTACCTTTATCAATAAAGCATATTGAATATCTATCACGGTCAGGTGGAGGTTAGAGCATAATACATTTCAATTTTTTGGAGTAAGTCATTTTTTTTAACACGGCCCTGTAAAACCCATACCATTTTGTAAAGTGAGAAGCGTGATAAAATACATATTTATCCTCTGTGTGCTTCCCACATGACATCTCACTTGGAAGTACTGCCCTTTCTGGGTCTAAATTTGTTTGATGTTTGAAAAGGTCAGGAAAGGAAGTGTCCTTCCATCTCCGAACAGCTACTGGTAACTTACGAGGGGTTACCCAAAATTTCTGAGAATTTGCTCGTAATAACATGAATACGTACTTTAAGTCCTAATTTCCACCATCACCTTCAAAGTAGTCACCTTGGGCTTGTGTACAATGTTCCCAGCGATTTTGCCATTTTTGGAAGCACTCACTGAAGTCTGCCGGCCTTAGCATGTTTAGTACCTGTTGTGATTCTACTTGGATCTCTTCAGTGGATACAAAACACCACCCTTTCAACTGGAGTTTTATTTTAGAGAACATGAAGAGATCACAGGGGACTAGGTCAGGTGAGTAGGTGGGGTGGGGAACAGTAGTCATGTTATTTTTTGTCAGGAATTCCCTCACAACAAGCGAGGTGTGTGCAGGTGCATTGTCATGGTGCAACAACCAGTCTACGTTCTTCCACATCCCAGGCCATTTGCGCCTCACATTTTCCCTCATTTGTCTCAAAACCTCGCAATAAAAATTCCCATTGACAATCTGACCAGGTGGAACAAACTCCTTATGCACAATTCCTAGAATGTCAAAAAAAAATGATCAGCATTGACTTGATGTTGCTGCGAACTTGGTGCACTTTTTTTTTGTCGCGGAGAGGACGGCATCTTCCATTGTGAAGATTGCTGCTTTGTTTCCGGGTCATAATTGTACAGCCATGATTCATCACCAGTTATGACCCTGGACAGGAAGTTAGGATCATGTCTAACTGCTTTTTGCGGCTCGGTGCACACCTGAACCCGACGGTCTCCCTTGTCATTGTTCAAGAGATGAGGAACAAACTTTGCTGCAGTTTGTCTCATGTTCAGTTCATCTGCTAGAATGCATTGACGTGACCCATATGACAGTCCAACACAATTAAAAACATTGTGGATAGTCTGTTTTCTGTCTTGTAGGATAACTTCACACACTTTTGCAATCATTTCCAGAGTTATGCATGTGGATGGTTGACCAGAATGTTTACGATTTTCCACAAATTCCCGGCCATCTTTGAAATGCTTAAACCGCTCAAATGTTCTTGCTTGGCTTAAAGCTTGCTCACTGAAGGCCTCGCTTTACAGTTGTTGGATTTCAGCTGCAGTTTTGTTGAGCTTGAAGCAAGATTTAATGCAAATTCTTTGCTCCTTATCTTTCACCATTTCGATGTTAGCAGACGCACATGAAAACGGTGTAAAGTAAACAGTCAAAACTCAGAAACACGTGCACTTATAAAGATGCAAGTTGGCTGACTAATGGTTGAAAGATACAGCAAGAGGCACCTAGCGGCGCAAATTTGTAGCACTAGTGGTTTGCATAGTATATTAAAATTCTCGGAAATTTTGGGTAGCACCTCGTACACCTGTTGTAACAGCATAAATTATGCTACCAAGGAATTACAGCAAGAAAAAAATGTTTATTTAAACGGAAACATTATGACAAGGTATACTGAATCTTAGTAACTTGGTGATCAGTTGAACTACCTGCATGGAGCAGAATCCTAAGGAAGCTGATAGTTTTTTGGCTGACCATGAATGTTTCTGCAACAGAAGATAGGGTAACTCCTGAGAAATTGATCTTGTACTTTGACCAACATTCATCAAATCTTGTTCTTTTTGTGAGTTGGTGGCTGGCGATTTTAATGTTTTCAGTACAGACTGAAATTCAGTTCAATAGTTTGTAATGTGTTCAGTTAAATAGAGCTCACAGGGGGTCTGCTGTCAAATTCAGCCCAGCATTTAGGAAATCATGTCACATTGCTGTGTCATGCTGTGTCAGATGGAGGTGAAGTTCAGGCACAATTGGAAACAGTGGATGTTGCATACAGAAATAAATGGCAATTCTTTATTAAATATATGTAATAGTTGTTTCCAGATTGTCTTTGTGACTGTCTTGTTTCAGTGCTCTGGACAAGAATGAATACAATCACATCACAGCCACATATTTCTTGTTGGCTGAGAGAAAGCTGCGACTGCATCGCCAAGAGCAGGCTCAGGCACAGCAGAGGCTGAGGTTAGGTCCATGTCTACCAGAACTCTCACCAGGGACAGCAGGGTGAGTTCTTGAAAATAAACAAATTAGATCACGTGCCAAAAAGTTGCTGTGAAACCAAGTTTTGAATTCAGATTCACATTTGAGGGAGTATTTCAGAAAATTTGCAGTCATGTATCATCTTCATTATCATTCCTGCCATTTTTTTCTTAGGCCCAGTTGTCCTGTTATGGCATTACAAAACAAGATCTCATCTTAATATGTAGAAATCTGCATAAGTAAGGCCCTTGGTGCTGAAAAGCATCACCTAGGAACTGTGTGCACTGAGCTTTGGCTCACTGCAGCTTATACATATGCATAGCCACCTTGTTGAGGTACACAAATCATACAGATTGATTACTGCCATTCAGAGATAAGTGATTGCAGTACTACTGTAGTTACAGAATACCAATCAAACAGACATTTGCCAGATGTTGAAGAAAGCTTGTATTATTTGAATTCTCCAATCATATCTATTGGTATTTAGAGAAAAAATCAGTGGATGTGGAGAGGGAATGGGAGATCGAAAGGCAACTGCGTAATGGTAGTGGCTGGTGACATGGGAAGTGTTGAAAAGAAACAAAGAAATAAAGTTAATTTTTTCTCATAACCAGTACAATATAAGTTTGTAGTAGTGAGTTTATGCAATTTATGTAGGAAGACAGTTTACAGAATAAATTTATGTAAGCGAACAGTTTATGTAGTGGCAAAAGAATATGTACTGTTTAATTCATTATTGTGAATATGATGAGTGAAAGGAATGAAATATTTATATCATGTTCCTTTTTTGGAGTACATGTAGGCAGTATTATATAAGTAGTGATGAAAACATTATAGGAAGTGCAGTGGTGAAAACAGGATGGGATATCAAGTGACAAATGAAAGTCAAATCTGCCCATGAGATTGCAATGTATGTCAAGATGCACATTAGGTATGACATTCTAATATGCAGAAAATTTTTATGTGTCTTTGGTCCTGGAGGTGCTTCTACTGTAATTTCACATCGTCTGTCTTGCTGATAAGAAATTTGTTGGATGGATGTCCTGTTTTTTCTCTTCCTCCTCCCCTCCTCCTCCACCTCCTACTCTTCTTTCTCTTCTTGTTATTGTCCCAACACACTTCGTACAGTTTCCAAATCCTCATTCCTAATCGCCATAAAGAAATGTGCCTGGAATCAATGTTTGTCTCAAGGTGGTGTGATAGTCCTCTGCATCATTTTGTGCCTCATTTATTGATTCTGTTTGTTGAGAATTTGGGGATGTATATGATGTCTGTGTTCTCCAGGCTAGCTATATGTTTTCAAAGAAACTCATCTGATTTTTATATTTACAGCACTTTGTGTTTCTCCAGGACTGCCACTGCATCTTATGTAATTTTTAAAGCTGCTCTATAGGAATGTGAATGCCAGGACAAGACCTTGAAATGAGCCAAGATCATTTGTATAGTTCTTTGTGTATTGGCTTTTCGTATATGATTCAGTACAAGTTGTCTGTGTAGTGTCTTTAAATAATTAAACAGACACAAATGGAGTCTATTTATAAATAACACAACAGGTTGATGTATGTAAAAATATAAATACCTAACAGACTTAACAGTGTTCTTTACCATGTGACATGCAACTTTGTTTGTGTTCAGAAAACCATACACAAAGGCTGGCAGTAACCAGCAGGAGGATTGTCCTTCCGCAGTTAACCAAACATTACTGAGTGTCAGGACACCAGGGGATGCTCCTCAGGTAAGAATGCTGATTTTACGTAGAGTATGTATGGTGTTTTGAGGTCACTGCAGTATCAGGTGGAAAAAGTTGTCATCATTTTGGGGGAGGTTAACTGCTTCCTCCTTTAAGTCTGAAGTGATAGAACATTAAATTTTGAGGCTATTTGGAAAATAGCAGTCACAAATTGCCACTGGTCCACAATAGTGCTAAAGGTTTTCCATACTAATTTGTTGTTTACCTTTTACGTTATTGTATAAACCCTTTGCCTGTTCAAGTGCTATGAAGACTGCAGCTTCCACTTAACTTCTGTAATTTCTCCCTTTTTTGCATCATCTGTTCCCATAAGCCTACAGTGAATGTGGACCTTTGTGAAAATGTCAAGTCTCACATAACAGGAGTTTCATATTACATTTGTAGCAGCTGAAAGTTGATTAGATTGAGAAGGTTGAGTTGGGCTGACCATATGGTATGTATGAAGGAAAACTAACTACATAGAGCAGAGTCCTTCTTCTGTCTGTCTATCAGTTTTCAAGTGGTCCACTAGTTACTGCTTTCATTCACCATAGTTAGTGGTTTACTGTGTCGTTGAATGTTAAATTCCTGTGCTTCTTAGCCTGCAGTTTTTCAGTCCCTACTAGAATTTCATGTGGAATTCCCATTTTTCTAATCACAGGCCATAACAATTTCCTTGGTACCATGTCATATGCATTTTCCAAATCCACGAAAACCAAATGAGTTTCTTTATTCTTTTCCTTTTGATTATTCATTGGAGTCAGAATATGTTATTGAAACAAGACTTTGTTGCTGTAAATCCCACCTGTTCTTCTGATATCTTTGTTTTTATCATATTCTCTATCATGTTTTTTATTGCACTACTTATCACTCGTCGGCAGAATTTATAACACTTATACCTCTATAGTTGTTACAATCCTTTTTGTCCCCTTTTTATATGTAGAGGATATGTATGCAGAATTCCATTCTCGTGGCTTATTTTCTCCCACAAATGTTTCATTGAACATGTCTGTTAGGAAGATTATTATGCTTTTTCTTCCATATTTGATTAATTCTATTGGTGTAGTGTTTGGCCCTGGGGCTTATTGCTTTTTGAAAATTTTGAGGTGCTTTCTATCTCTTCTTCTGTTATTATCACCTGGTTCCTTTCTGCTACATTTTATATTGGGTTGGGTTCTGTCACTCTTTTCAGTTTTCATGTAGCAGCCTCATATAATGAGATTGCCATTTGTCTAGTGTAACAAATTTTATTACTGAATTAGCTCCTTTATTTTGCCTGATATTCCTAATCATTCTCCATGCTTTCACTGATGGTTCATATCCTATTGTATTCTCTAATTCATTACACTTATTTTCCCATTCTCTATTTTTGGCTTTCCTTATTTGTACCGTTACCTTTCTTTAGTGTGTTATATTCATTTCTGTATCCCTGTCACTTAGTGGCCATGCACCGTAGGTATGGCTTTTTCTTTTTGCTTATTAGTTTTTCCAAATCTGTACAGTTGTTTTCTGTGTTTCCCACTCCCTCAGTTTCTTCTCCTAACACCTCTCTACCTGCTTTATGTAAATTTTCCTTTAGCTCTGTATCTTTCTTCCATACTTCTTGAGCAGCAAATATTTCCCCAGCTAGATAACAAATTCCCCATGTTTTATGGAACTAGTTGGTGTGTTACCATGTTCACAAGATCCTGCCACTTGTCCTTATCCTGAGCCAGATTAATCAAGCCTATGTCTTCCTATCCCATTTCTTCAAATAAAAATGTTTACAGATTTTTGTTTGAAAATTCTGAGTGATGGGGATGGTGTGGGAGACTCGGCATGGATGGAATCACATCTTCAGAAATATTCAAGCCCACTTGCCAGAGGCAGTTTACTAGTAGCTAGTGGCAAGGTATAAAAATATTGATGTGATTCCATTGAAAGGCAAGTGAAGTTTGTTAAGTATTAGATTGGAATTGTGTTTATTTCTGTTCAGTATGTAATACATTAAGTTGTATTTCTGGGCCTTGGATAGGAGGATAATATCAAATTGATTTTGGGGAAGTACATAGTTTGTAGAGATAAAAGATGGATGGAACTGGCTAAGGGTGCTATAAAGTAGTGGCCTTTGGTATTTGGGGTATTTAAGTCTTGGTGGCTTGATATTACCCATCTGCTTCCCAGCCAGTGCGCTAAGTGGTGTTTTCGTAGATATTTCTGTACCAGTGTTCTGTATGTTTTTTTTTCCCCCCTACTGAACTACATATACAGCCTATCACAGAGTTCTTTATTGCACTGCAGTAACTGTACTGTATGGCCTGTATAAACCATGCAGTTTTTTGCTAGATGATAGTCACTTATTTTACCTCTTTGGTCCATATGTTATTCCTTGCTTTCTTTTAACATTTGATTTCTTCTCCATTCCTTTAAAGTATGGACTCTGTGCAATTATAAAGCAACAGATAGTGTTGTGCGACAACACAAAATTGTTTGTCTATAAATTGCAGTTATATTATGAATTTGGCACACATTTTGATTTTGTGATATGCTCTTACTTTTATCTGTATTCATGTCTAGGCCAATTTTTTTGCTGGACTGTAGGTGAATTTGTACCTGTTGTGTTGACATTCTAACCAACGAACACCAGCACATACAAATTTAACATTATACATTTTCTGTGCATCTATATTACATTCACAAAATTCAATACCAACTTCCTCAGCGAGTTGGTATTGAATGTGTGAATGTAATATAGTTGCAGGGAAAATGTATAATGCTAAATTTGCAAATGTCCAACAGGCACAAGTTGTTCACAACTTCACCAACACCAGAGAGAAGTTACTAAAGACTAATGCAATTATCTGGTTCAACAAGATATAGTGTAACAAGTTGGTGCTGAATTTTGTGAGCTAGCACATACAAGTACTTGATGTAGATTATTCATTCAATTTCTGCCCGATAAGAGTACGCATCCTGTGTGTTACAGAACTATCGGGCACGCAAATGCAGCATTGTGCAGGAGGAAGAGGATGAAGATGATATGAGTAGCTCAGGTCGGGAAGAGCTCACTGCTCCACATAATTCCCTGAATCGCCGTGGATCACGTTCAGAGGGAAAGCTGAACATAGTGTTACAGGAACGACTGACAGAATCTGAGCGACGGAAAGAGAAGGCTGCGGCTGCCACATCAGGTCAGCAGGGCCAACCTCAGGCTACCACTGGCTCTCCAGGCATTCTCAGGGTGGCTGCCAGGGATGATACAAGTTCTCCAGTCATCCCATCATGGGCTCCACCAGCAAAAAGGACCTCACCTGGGAACAGCCTGGATTTCAGACCAAAATCAGCAGTGGAGTCTACATCAAAAACAAATGTTCCACCAGCTTACATTCCTGGCAGTAACAAATGGAAAGTCACTCCAAAGCAGCCTGACCCTGGCTCAGAGCCTGTCTCACTGCCCAGTTTAAGGGTTACTTGTGTGTCTACTACATCCATCATTACAGAGTCTTCCACCATATCCATACCTGTGCATACAGTGTCTGCGTCAGGGATGCCGCTTCTTCCCAAGTACAAGACAGTGCCCTCTCCGACTAGATCCATGCACTCTGTGCTCAGCTCGCCACAGTTAGCATTAAATGAAATATTTGAAGAAGGTGATAGTGGTGATAATATAGGGCCCCGACCCAATTCCCGTGTTGTTGGTCGCCAACAGAGTCAAGGAAGACCTGGAGGCTATGAACAACGTCGTAGCAAATTCCACAAGACTAGGACAGCTTCATGCAGCTCATCAGATGCAAGTGATGATGATAGTGAGAGTCGGAAGAAGAGGGCTCACAAACTGGGTGATACTGGAAAGTCATTGCCACAGCGTAGGGATTCCCATGATGACTCTAGTGACTCACAAGATCCAGGGGGAAGTGGTGGGACAGGTGGAGGTGTTGGTGGAGGGGGAACACCTGCAGGTGGGACTGAGTGTGGGAGTAGGCCTCCAGCTGGAGCAGGAGCTGGTGTATCGGACAGTTCACGGACGTCTGGGGGGAACAGTAATGCAGGGAGTGGTGGGAAGCGTCAGTGCAATGAAACATCTCAGCAGCCTTCCTTGAGTCGACGTCACAGAACAGGAAGGCGCAGGGCAGGTGAGACACGGCTGCGTGAAAGTCAGTCTCTGAACAGGATCACTGAGGTTCAAGAAGCAGAGCAGACTTGCCATTCATCTGTTGTGACATCACGCTCAACTTCTAGTTCTGCCTCCTCTCCCAGAGTGCGTGGGTTTGGTGCAAGGCTTCTGCAGAGCTGGTCTCTGGCAGGATCCACAGCCAAAAGAGCAGCAGGTGGTGAGGTTAAGAGCAGCACTCAGCAGTCTGATGTGTCCTCTGTGCTGAGCAGTACAGCAGGATTGCAGGTGGCATCCATATCCCCAAACACTTTGGAAACACAGTGTTGTGCTGAAGAAAAAGAGAATTTCTGTCGCACAGGTGTGTTGAAGAAGACTTCTACCATGACAGAAAAACAGAAGAGTGGTGGAAACAAGAAAGGACGTTTGTTAGGGCGTTACTTTCAAGTACACAAGAAACTTTGCCTCCCGTTGCCAGGATTATTCAGTCGAGGACGTTTGTATAAAGCTCAGTCTTGTGGTTCCATTGTTCGGGATCGGGTGGTCCAGCCATCTCCAGCTTCATTGCTGCTGTGCAGTGATGACAGATGGTGTTCTGTAACCTCAAGGAGTGATAACAAGGTGGCAGGTCCTGATGATACTAGGCGCATGGTAAGTAATGATAATGTGAGTAATATGAATCAGAATCTGGGTCTTAGTGATGCTTTGGTGACAGCAGATGGTATCATTCCTCTTGGTGCCACATGTCCAGGTATTGAAATATGCCACATCCACCTTGGAGATGCATCCAGGTGCTGTAGCCTGTGCTGACATGCAGCTTGATAAAGCTTCAGATGTTTTAGATTGGGTGCATGGAAGATTTGGCTTCATGTAATATTTGTATTGTAACTTAACATGTTTGTCTCTGGAATCTATAGGCAGTTCATATGTGTACATACTTCTGCACCATTTGCCATAGTATTTCTACCCCAGGTTTCTGAGATGAATTTGAACCTGAGTCATTTGTTACTTGTGTTCTGAGTAAAGATCATTGTCATAATTTGACAGTGCATTTGTGGCTATGTACATATGTTTACAACCAGTGAATTCTCACTCACTGGTTGGTAGTTGTTCTCATTGTACAACATTATAACACTTTGTGATTTAGTAATTCTTGCAGCTTACATTGTTGAGTGAGGTCCGTTTTGGTATGCATAGAGTGAAAGGTGCCACTTCAAATGTCTTGTCGCTGTGACAAGTTTTGTTTAACAGTCATTATTGTGTCCTTAGGAATAGTCTTAATCCAGAAGTGTTAATGGACTTGATTTATAAGTCATAGTAATGTGATTCAATTGAATGCGTGTTTTTTTTTTGTTTCAGTTAATAATGAATTTACAGCAATTTTGTACATTTTTTTAATTGTGAATGTTATTTTTTCCCAGTTTGTGTCGAGTTCAAAAGATACACTCTCCTCTTTCCGCCTCCCAGTATTCAGCAAGTAAAAGGTGTGAGACTGTGTACTGGTGAAGTGTGTGCATTGGTTGGGAATAACACTAATTTGTCAAAAAGTTCAAGTTTCTGACAGCCATGCTGCAGCCTATGCAAGCATTTAGCAGGCTGTTTCATAAAAATTGTGATGTCTATACCCAAGCTAATAAGTCCAAAGCATAAAAATATAATGTATTAGATATTTATGCCATATTTTAATGTGTGTGAATTGCATGAAATAGTCAGCCAGCCTCAGTATCCAGAAGTGTGATCATGGCAGGCCTGTGAGAACTTCCCCATTCATTCATTCATTCACTCACTCACTCATTCATTCACTCACTCATTCATTCACTCACTCACTCACTCACTAATTTCACTTCACTGACTGGAAAAGATTTTAATAATTTTTGTTACTTTATCTTTTTTCCCCCAACACACTTGAATGCATGTGTTCATGGATCTTTGGCCCAGCAGGTGAGAAGCAGTATTTTTATGTTGAAGGCATGGTTTCTTCTTTGTATAAATTTATGTTTGCAGATTGACATTTATCTCTAAAATCATTGCCTCTCATCTGTACCATGTTCAGAACTGAGTAGATTGTGGTATGCTTGGGCAGATTAAGATGTGGCCACTTGTTTTGGGCAGGTCTGAATGTGACTGATTACAGGAAAATATCATACTTATTGAACCAGGTAAATCCTGAAGAGCCCCTACAAGCATATTTTGGGAAAGTGACTCTGGTTGTATCACAGTTATGTGCTTTCATGCCATTTCCACTAACATTAAAGCAATTTGTAGATCCTAAAGGAGTTGATTGTAACACAAGGTTACAGTTGGGTGGTTAGCAGTCCTGATTCATATTTGAGAGGTCCTGGGTCCATGTACTGGCCAGGAGACTGGCTGTCCTAAGTGATAATTTGCAGTATATTCCAGGCAGATCATGGTAATATCACTTTTACTTACATTTGCAACCCTACAGAATGCTTGTTAAAATCTCTACATGAGTGTGTGTGCTTGTCTGTACACATAAAAAAAACTCAGTAACTGCAGGACCAAGTTTCATGAAATTTGGTATTGGACAGATTTACAAATGTTTGTTAACATGTCCGATTTTTGTTAAAAAATGGGCAAAAAAATAGCCAGTTTCCATTGTTGTATGTCATATTTTCATTGATTCATGTTTCCAGCTAAAGAGTTTATGATCCAGACTTGGTTTTTTTCTTTTTTTGATTTGTAGTGTATTGACTGACATATGTAACCTTCTGCTGTTGAGCTTGCCACTAACAGTTATCTTTCAGTGTATAAAATGAAAAGGTGATGGTACATTTTGGAAAATAATGGTGTTAAACTGGGGCGAAGAAGTTAGAGTTTGTGTTATATCAATATAGGTATGTAGTCTGTGCCCCCACCATTAACTGTGAATTCTGAAAGTAAACTTTGGTTTGGTTGTATATATGTGGGTACCACTATTTTCATTTCGGTAAGCTGAATATGCCAAAATACAGTGTATATCATGGAGGGTAATGTTTCTCATGATCACTCCACATTTTCATAATTCTTGTGCTAAAGTAATGATATGCGTGTATGTAAATTTGTAGAACAAGATATGGATTATTTTACGTTTGCATTGTGTTGATACAGTACATGCAAGTGCGTGTGCCCGATAGTACCTTTGTGTTAGGCTTATGCCATTATTCTGAAGTCAGTTAACTCTCTCATGTTTTCATGTATAATACAGAATGTTAGAAGTAACCAGGTTTTGTAGCAAACAGCAGGTTGTATTTGTGTACCTGTCCATTTGTCTTCTGTTTCATTTTCACATACCATTACTAAGTAGTATTTTTAAAAGTTGCGGGTAAATGATGCTGCAGCACTGAGGAAGGTAGGCTGATGTCTGCTCCTTTTTGTTTAAACATGCATCTGCCCTTTGCACAGTTACTGGAGTTGTTCATTTGCCATTAAACCAGCAGGAGTTACATGTCCCAGGTCCCTGACCAGAGTGCAGCATGCCTAAGTTTTGGTAATGGAGAAAAAGATTTCTATCAGCTGCAGGGTAAAAAACAGTTTGCCAATAACTGGAAAAACTGGAAAAGGGAACATGCGTATGTTTTGCATACTTAGTGGCAAACAGCAGCTGTCTGAGTGACATCACAGTGTATGTTGGCTTATGAATTGTTGGAATATGACTAGTGGCAAGGAGTTGTGTGCTCTGACCATTGTCAAATGTTACAGCTGATCACAGAGACTCGACATTTCAGTTGTAATTGCCGTATCTTTAATGATTTGAAGCCGCATCATGTTTCTGAACATATCCTATCAAGAATGGTGATTCTTGAACACTGTGATGATTGCTTAATGTTCAGTGGTGAGCTCAAAAATGCAGTTGTGACAGACTTTTTCTTAAGAACACCCAAGCTGATGAATTGTAACATTTTCTGTATGATCTTCGCAGTGAACAACAACGTGAGTTAATGTCATAACTAAGAGCTATGGAATTCTTGCAGAATCGCTGAAAAGGCAAGGAGATAGAAAACGTTTTGAGTAGCGGGGTGTCATGCACCATGAGTGTTCCTGAGGGTGCTGCAGCAAACAAGTCAAGTTCATCTAAAGACTGAATGCTTGTACATGACAATGTCCTTGCACATGGCGTTTGTGCAGCAGCATTTCACCAAGCATGGTAGTGTGTTTTTTGCCCACTGATGAAATTTTCCAAATTGCTCACTGTATCTTGTAATTCAACATTCCATGTGGCTTATATGTTTAAAATACACACGTTATACATTCACCAGCTTGAACCCCTTTTCACATTTGTTATATTCGTATGAATTGTGTGTTTCCATTTTCAGAAACCTATCTGTAGCATCATCACACAATACCAAACATTCAATTTGGTGCCAGATATACTCTAGTGGATGACTTTAATGACATGCTAAAGAAAGTAAAAGAATGGGAACCTGCATATACATCTCTCCTTCCCGCTTTTTTGTGATGGAATTTATTTCTTTCAGAAATGTCATTTTTCTTTCAAGTAGAAGTTTTGTAGTCTTGGTAATGTTTCTTATACACAAATTCTTCCTCAGTTTTACATCTTTCTCTTGCCTGTGTCTGATTTTGTCATCCTTCATTTGTGTCTCTTGCATCTAGTCATTTGTCCGTCCTTTCTTCCTCTTTCCATTCTTTTGTTGCTTGTGTTCTGTCCCCACACTTATGTTATTTTGTCCCTCCTCTCTCATCCCTTTGGTGCTGGAATTGAATGCCTGCTGGGGGCTGTAGAAAACTGGCTTGAAAATGAGAGGTGTATAAGGAAGGCCATTAAATGCCATCACAATACTCTGATGCTAGTCATTTGAGCATCTCATTGCGTTGAAGTGTACCTGATGTTGTGCGCCACAGGGTTAATTTTGTTCTTGTGACCCACATAACAGTCAAGTGGTTAGCGTTTTTGCTGCATTTTCAGGAGCTCTCAGGCACCCTTTTCAAGCCTGTAGACCAGCTATCCTGACTGGTTTCCATCAGCCCCTTCAGACGGATGCCAGAATAGTAACTGAAGTTGGGCCATTAATGCTTCCTTCCACATAATTTGCAATTTATTATTCAGTAACTATCCTGTGACTGAGCTGTTTGTAGTAATAAATTCTGTATAGTCTCAATGTTGAAGTTTCTACCTCTCAGGATCATCCATTGTAATTTTATTGTTTTGACCTTTCATGACTAGTTCCATTGAATGGGTATGATAGAGTGTGGCCAGTGATGTGGCTTTCCCCACTCTCCTGCTGTTGTTCAGATTGTTGTTAACTGTCAGTCAAACCCTTTCATCAAGGGAGGTTAATTGCTTTAATGCTTTATGGAATGAAACTCCTTCAGTCATTTAATATTTAATTAAAAATGAATTGCTATATGCTTTATTCTCTTTGAGATTTTTTTTTGTAGTTTGTGTAACATAATAAGTGCTTTACATTGAAAATGTATTCCTGTATTCATTATGGTTTTTATCAATCCTACTTAACATCCCAGTTAATTGCAGACATTGAGACTGTAGTGCAAATAATTATTTTTAGTTGGAGTTTATTGTGATTTTGCTCAGTCCCACATTCAGTTCCTCAAAGGCATCTGTATTTTCTGTAACTCTTTGTTTTTAATCGTCATATCATTCAACACTAAATAATCAGTGCAGGTGAAACATTAGTAAATGAACCAAGAATACAGTCTCTCTCATTCCCTGCTTGTTTTAATTATTCTTCTTTCAATAGCAATACCTGAAACAGTAATGAGTGTGTGATTTTGTGCACATGTATTTTATTTTATTTGGATTTTGGTGTGTGAGTGTGTGAACTTGCAGACAGACCAAACAGTAGAATTAGATTAAGAGAGGTCATTGGAGAATTTATTTTTATCTTTTTTTTTTTTTTTACAGGGAGAAAATGAACAGTAACTGCAGACAGAGGTTGTCAGCATTGTTGGAAGGGAAAGAAGGGATAAGTCAGAGCATTTGTCAAAGTAAGAATTATCTGAACTGTCATGCCTTGAATGCATGCCATTCTGAAATTGAATATGAGTTTTAGTCACCACTATGAACTGAAACTTTTTGTCTTGGTAAGGTCATGGAAGTTTTTCAGTAAAAATGTGGGTATGTTCTTGGAGTTAGTAATTCCTCCTTTTTGGAGTACAGTTTGTTTTATGTAGTACAGGGTGGACATTTTGTATGAAAACAGGATTAAATGATTACATCTTTTAATCATTTTTTTTTCTTAAAAATTCCTGTGGTAGTAATTTGAAAGAGGCATACATGATGCTACAAAATATTGGAAGCTGTTGTAGCATTATAACATAACCAACCACCCTCATGTAGCAGCAACGTACACAGTTTTGGAATATTGCACTATATGACCAGTCTGGGCACTTGTTTCTTCTTTTTACCAGAATAATGACTGTTCATGAAATTTGTAAAGTGGTGTCATCGTTTGCCATGTTAACAATTTTATCTTTTGTGCAGCTATCAGATAAAAAAAACTAATGTTTGATTTTTGCGCTTAATGCTACAAAGCTGCGTTTAAAAACACTTAGTTTACTTTAAGTAACCCCTTTACTGAAGAAACCATGGCTGCAGTAGACATGACAAATCACCTTAACAAGTTGAAGAATGGAGGTCACAGCAAAAGTTAATGCATGAGCTTTATGTGGTCCTACTCATCAGACTTCTGAGTTCTTCACAGTTTAAAATCAAGCTCTGATTTGTTCACTTTCAACTTGCCAACCTGCAGTGAGCTAATTGCCCTTCTAGTCAAGTGGTAGGTAGAGTGATGCAAGGGTGTTTTTCCAGCTGCCACCATGTTTTTATGTGAAATTAATATGTGAGTGAAAGGTACTTCCTCTCCCTTCCCATTGTGTTGTCTCAAGAAGCAAATTAATGGTACTCTTTAATTTTCATACTCTGAGGTTGGCCCCAGTGACAATAGTGGATTAGATGTCCATGATAATGGCTGTTTATTAGCACAGAGATGTGATGGAGAAGATAAATCAGGAAAATTGAATCTTATTTGTGGCATGATCATGTAAGTTTTCAGTATGCAGCTGGTGCTGCCATTCTGTGTCTTTTACACCAGATGGCAGTCAAGACTGTCTCGTCACACCTTATACTGCTTACCTTTTTACACAAGAATTGTTGCTTTATGCCACAGTAAATATGGTGTGTGGTCACAAAGTATGTATGCAAGGCTCTGTATGTGATTCATTAAAATATATTGTCATTTTATGATTATAAACCCATTTTTCCATAGAGTCAACTTGGAGAGAGACATTAGGTCAACAAACAAGTGTTTTCTGTCCTCTCATTATATAAGCTAATACCCTTTTTTTAGTCATCATTTCAATGCTGTTCTTATACCAGATGTAGTTTAATTTTTCCAGCACTAAAGCCACATCTTGAAGGTCAAAACTGATGATGTGCAAATAGAATTAATATATTGGAAGGGCTGACCTGTATTGACAGGGGGTTCCAAAAGTTCATTATGGTGTATGATAAATGTCTCTGTGCTTGGAGAATATGGGGAATAAAATTGTTTTGAGTTGTACTGTGACATATAATTTGTGTAAATTGGTACCAGTCATGGTATGTTGAATCTGCTCCATATATGAGTTAGTGTGGGCTTATCACCATGCATTGTACTTCCTCTTGTAATTCTACTGTTGATTAGATTAATGTAGAAATGTTTTATAAAATGTCAGCATTTGTTTAAATTCTTCCATTGTTAAGGTAAAGTGTACCTTACAATGTGCCATGAGGGCACAGAGGGGGCTAGAGTTATAGCTCTGCCCATTCTTAGTATTGGTGCTAGGTGTGATTGGGTGATCAAAAGTGTCTTGGCTGCTTTACCCCAAGGAAAGAGCCCAAGTACCCATTGTAGAGGAGGTTGAGTGGGCACAGGGCTGTTCTGGATGGATGTGGAGAAGGGATAAATTTCTTTCCCCTTACTGGGTTTTGAACTCCAGACTGTCCAGCCTGTAGGGAGTTACTCTACTGACTTCTGTTGTTCCATTGTAGTTGAGATATTTGCCTTTCTGGGTAACTTTAAAACTTTAAAAAGCTGCTTCTACTGGTACAGGTAAAAACTAATCCAGCATGTCACAGTCATTTGCAGGGAATATAGATCTATAAACTCTGAATAATTCATCAGAATATTGTGGACAGCTTTTCTATATACAGAATATCAGAAACTTATTCTGAAGTGGTTGATATTCAGTGCTTGATCATAAATCCTCAGCCAGGGATTAGGTTCCTTTCACCTCTGTATTTTAGAATCTTATGTTAACTGCTTTCACTGCTATGTACAGACAATACAGGCAATATGATAAGTTTGAACACACAGTGCCTAAAAAATTAAGAGGTCTTAAAATACAGAATATGGTTTGTGTTCACCAAATTTAATTTAACCTGACAAAATTCATGTCCTTTTAGGGCACCCTCCCTACACTATTAGAGGGCTTATGTCATATACACTATCAGCTTAAATTCTGTAGGCCCCAGATGGTAGCAACACTGGGGCATGTTGGAGGCAAGAAAATGTACATATATCAATACAAATCATATATTGGTAATGCATTCAAAGTTTAATAATATGCTGTGGATCCAGATGACTATAACAGTTGATTAATAAAGGGCAACAGATCAGTGGCTTACCTTGTTAAGCTGTCAACAGGAATTTGACAGTTCCAGAAAAACAGATGACATAGAACCATAATAGAATGAAAAAGCAGTTTGCTTGCATGATGCATGAGATAATAGGAAATATAACCACATAAAATACAAATGAAGCTTACTGATGCTTACCAGGCAAGTCCTTGAGCATTGATGTTGCGGCTGCAGCTGAACCAGTTGATTTGGAAATGATGGGGTAGAAGGTGAAGTCCCTTTGCCATGAAGGCATGTAGGGGGAATAGTTGTATAGTTTCACTCATTCTTAACTTTGGCACTAGGTAGATGTTAGCTTCCAGACCTTACCACTTTATCTCCAGAGAAACTACCCCTGGTATGAGACAGATTTAGAAAAGCAACATACAGGTTTCTCACAAGGTTAGAACTGAGTGTCATCTTGGGTGCAGTGCCTTGGGAAGTCTCGAAAAAAGGGAAAAGGCCATAGAGGAGCAAGGGAAGGAAGGACTGCACATGTGCCATGATATGGTGCTGTGCTGCTATGTACATGGTTCAGAGTATCATCATCTTTTTTCTGTAGAGCATTATAGAGATTATGTATTGCAAGTATTAAGAAATTACATGCTTTAAAATCAGCCAATGGTGGCAACTTTTAGACATGAAAAATTATTTGTTTTCAGTATTTTAACCCATCAAGTTACTGTTATTCATATGAAGAATGTACTGAAAAGAACTGTTATTTTTAATAAATTATTTTATAGTTACCTGAGATATTTTAATGGTTTTGGTACTGTTGGAAACACAGATATTGTCTTTAAATAAATTTGAAAGTGCTACTGATAGGTGTCACTTGGGGCCAAAGAAAATATGCACAAGTAATGCTTTTGAAAGTCAGCTGCAAGCAAATGGGTTGAATGTGTGTGTGATGTGGGGGGGGGGGGGGATGCGTGTGTTTGTGTGGTGCGTGTGCATGTGGGCATCCATCTCCATGAATGCATGTGTTCTGCTTGCAAAATACTTCAGCAATATTGCTTCGTGAGAATGCTTGTCTCTTTGTCATTTGTGATGTGCGTACTGGTACCTTTCTTTGTAGAAAAAGCAGTGACATAACAGTGACCAGGAAAGAGGATCATGAAGTGAAAAACCATTGCAACACAGCAGAACCAAAGCTGTGTCCTTTTATCAGATATGTGTTTAATATGTTCAAGTTGTGCTGTTGGCTGGTGTGCTCACACATATCCAACCCTACCCACAAGAGCAGAACTAATGTATAAGTAACCAGAGCATTTAATTGCAGACAGTGTTTTTATAATTGTGAAGGAAATTTATATGTTGCAGAGTTTGAACAAGAAGACTGGCTTGTGTTTCAAAATGAATGAATGTTCATTTGACAGAATCGTGACAAAGCATATAGGAATTTATGAAATTTTGATACTCTAATTTATGGCATATCTATTACCCAATTACATTTACACTTGTCAAAGCTTCTATTGGTTTTCTTTACCAGTACACAACTGATTACACAATAAACTAATATTTCAAGTAACCGTAAAAATCCAAACAGTCCTAGATGTCAGTTTTTTGCAGATCACAAGATGACAGCAATATATCTATCAGGGCTGGCATGATTAATCAGTTACTTTAATTGGTGATTATTTGTGTCATTTCATAGCTTAACTAACAATCCCACAGCTGTATTGTGCTATAAAATGTGGACCTTTGTATGAAAAGTAATGGCTTTGTATTATCATTTACACTTGTCTGTCATCATTCATTACATTTATAATTTGTACAGTCTTGGTGTTTAATTTTTTTTTTTTTTAATTTTTTTTATTTACATCCCTTTTTGTTTTGCCTTTTCACAAACAAACTAGATACAGCATCCAACAGAACACTTTAATGTCATATATCACTGCGCTACATGTTCCAGTCCGCATTGACCATCATCAGGCACATCTTATTAAAATAATTTAAAAAAACCTAAGTATATTTTAGCATGCTAAAATATACTTCTGTTTTTTTCAAATTGTTGTAAAAAGATGTGCCTGATGATGGTCCATATGAACTTAAACATGTAGCACAGTGTTGTATTATCTTGGTGTTTAATTTGAAGCAGTAATAGATCTAGTGCTTAAGATCTGAGGTATTTAAGGCATTGAAGATTTATGAAACATGTAATCAGTAATGTGGGTGCCAACATTTCAGAGGAGCGTGCTGCCAGCTTGAAAATGGAAAAACTTTTCTTCACCGCATTGTGTTAATAACCTGCATGGTTTCATCTCCCAGAATATTTTTTAGCGTCATTTACAAAGTAATGCATTTATTCATGAATATGAACACTGCTGTGACAAAGTATGATTTCAATAACCAGTCAATTTACTGATTAATCATGTGTAGATACTCATCAGTTGGCAGCCCTAGAATACAGTCATACAACTTTTCTGGTGTTAGGCAGAATGGCAGGTAGTAACATATCAGCATAGTTATCTTGCATTTTTCCACTTTCCCAGTAACCACCACTGATGCCTGTTTTAATTCTACAATAAACTGAAAACATATGTTGTTTTGTATGTGGCATGTACTGCATTACATTTAATAAGAGGACTGGAAATGATAATCAAAATAGTATACCATTCTGCAATTTAGAAATAGGTGCTTGCTATTGGTTGTGTGCAAAATAAGATCATGTTGGCTGCATTAGTAAGATGCAATTTGCATTATTGAATCATGTCATGTTTTAAATGACTATGTCAAGTTTCCCAATTTGTGACATTTTATTTCTAGGTTTTGTTGTGTCTTCCATTTATATGTGAGCCATTGATATTATGAAGCATTGATGTAGGTTAAGTGTTTAATCTGGCGTTTCACCAAAGTATTGGCAGATTTAACCCTTTTGACTCCAGTATTGATATTTCGTATGCATATCATCATAGTGGCAGTTTCTGTACTCATCTTATCTATTGGTGAAAGCTGGAACTCTTTGTATTTTCTTGTAGATCAAATTCCTCTTTTGTAATGGAGAACAACTAGTTGCAGTGCAAATGGTTAATGCATTTTTAATGGTATTTACAATGTTCGGTTGAAGCAAGTTTTTTGTGTTCTTGCCAATGTGGCCATTCCCATCTCATAAGTTACAAAGCCATTCTTGTGTTTAGTTATGTGGCTGATGTGTATTTGTTTATTATGCTCAATTTTTAATTATTCAGTATTTTTGTTGTTTTAAAATTATGTTGGGACCATCCATGTGTAATTCAACATGTTGTTAGTCACTGGCAGTCAGTGTGTAACCCACACTTGTATGTTATCACAGCCTTCTACCAAAGCCAAATGGAATAAATTATTAATGATCATTTGTTGTCATTGTGTACCTAGTTTATCATAGAATTAAACAGCTGTAGATAATTGTGTTGTACACGTATAACGCTAAGCATATACATATATAAATTAATTATATGTATATATTATTATGTGTTATGTATTGTTTAATTCTTACTTCAAGAACTGACTCGAAAATATTTAAAGATTGAGTTTTAGAGACGTGTAATCTGTACCAAAAGGTTATGTTAATGTTATGCCCCCTTCAAAATGTATATATGTTTTTTATTTCTATAAATGGCTGTTTTGATTTGTAGCATTTTTCTTACTTTTCAAAGTGTGTAGTGTGTGTAGTAACATATTTAAAAACAGAGAAAAGTGAACGAAAAGAAGAGCAGTGTGAGAGAAAATGTGTCAAGATTTGTTTAGGTTTGAATCAGAATGATGCAGATGTCTGGAAGAGCTTGGTGCAGTTAGTATGTTAATGAACTTACATGCCACTATGGATGATAACTTCAATTTAAATTGACTGACTCAGTGATGTTCAACCTTAGACTGATTGAGGCTGGCGCTACGTATAGGTCATGTTTCCTGCCTGGCTATGCATGAACTGTCAAAAAACTATTTATAGAAAACTAATGTGACAAGAGAGATCTCTATGCCCAATGAAAGAAGTGGAACGTGTTGAAAATAAAGTATTTTGCATGATGATGCCCTGTCATAATGTGTGTGTGAATTTCATCACTATCCAAATTCTTCTCTAATTTTTTTCTCTCCCTTATAAGCAGGTGCTGGGATTAGTACTTTTATCCTTAAGGTCAGATTTATTACTGAGCAAGACAATCATAACAAAGAAATAAGTGAATTTAAGTTTGTCTTTGTAGTTTGCCATGTTTATATGTACTGATGGCTTTCATTAATAAGAACCCGTATTTTGCTCTCGTTCCAAAGTGAGAAAATCACATTTCATTACAACATGCAGCAGAAATCATCACTTCTGAAATTCAAAGAAAGTAAATGTTTGTAACATTGGTATGAATTTATGGTGTTATATATAAATTTAAAAAAAAAAGCCCAATAATTGTAGTTGCACTTGGCACATGCCACACCAATTGCAGCGGTGTATACTGGCACTTGGCACATGCCACACCAATTGCAGCGGTGTATACTGG